>Ga0116229_10004619_pt1 | contig 22583 bp, 9 predicted proteins | sample S1TSphgellanicum_3_FD_87313 | JGI IMG/M metagenome (GOLD analysis project Ga0116229, IMG submission 87313) | Host-associated microbial communities from peat moss isolated from Minnesota, USA - S1T2_Fc - Sphagnum magellanicum MG | ecosystem: Host-associated > Plants > Peat moss > Unclassified...
ATACATTGTGCATTGAGTATTAATATTTGAACCTACAACGACCCTTCATAAAATACTTCCATTAAGAAAAGTTGACTATTATAATTATGCCTATGGTACTATTGGTATTCAAATTTGGAGGTTCTTTGGTATTCTTGATAGATCAGTTGGCTGAATATTCATTTGTATTTTATTGATTTTGATGAAAATTCAATAGTCAATCTTTTTTTGATAGCCCATCAATAGATATCTATTGAAGCCTCTTTGTTGAGGTGTTGTCGTCTATTTTTCATTTACCCTGTTAGTCTTTCACCCCTTTTCTATTTGAGATGCTAGTCCTTTGGGAGTTACGTCTAAAACTTAGTAAAACTAAAGTTTCATGATGTTGATTAAAATGAAATTGGGTTCAAATTAACTTATCTATGGTCACTAGTGGATTAATATTGTTCAATACTAGGTGATATTGCATTCAATAAAGGCCAAACCATTGTTTTAAAAATAACCTTAAATGAGATTTTTTGCTTTTTGGTTTCCAGAGTATGTATAGGTCTTTTTTTCTTTGTAAAGATTATGGGCCCAAAGAACATGGTTCCATTGTTTTTGACCTATTTTGTTTCTAGATTCATCTAGTTTTTACAATTTAATAATTTTAGAAGTAAGTATTTGAATGGGTTTGGTATAATTTTTGGTACTTGATGGTTTATATATTTGGTGATATATCCAATATGCATAAGTGGATGAAGTCCATACACTAGTTGAAATGGTGTATGGTTAGCAGTTACTTTGAATGTTGTTTAATATGCATACATAACAATATGCAAAATGTTCATCCCAATCATTTCATTAATTGGTCATTTACTAAGGTGAGAAGGCATCCAAATCTAATGAATATGAATTCATAAATGCATTGTGTTGAAATAGTTTTTGCGTTGGTCCTCAAAGCTCTTGTTTCTACCCACTTTGTGGCATAATCAATAACGAACCAAAAACCATGTTAGATGACTATCAATACTATTAACTAAATGTTACATATTTTATCTATTGGCACTTTAATGCCATGTTAATCACATGAAATTTGTTAAATGATTCATATGAAATTTGAAAAATTATAATTATAAATTAAATTAATTTAGTTCTGGGTTTTTTCTTAGTAAAGAACTTTTGAACTTGAACAACAACTATTTTAAAGGTAATTTATTTTGCAAAGGATTAAGTTAAAGATTCTATTGATAACAAAAAAATTGATGGGAAAAAAAATGATAATAACCTATCACTGACACTAAAAAAAACACTCGCAATTAAAAAGCTATGGAATTTGAAAATTAAAAATAAAATAAAATAATAATGGTTTAGAAAAAAAACTCAACCCTTTACCACATGTAAATGGGGTTTAATGTACATGACATTAATTTTTTTAAAAATAATGATACAAGAAACTAAAGCCTAAAAAAAACATATTATGGTATGATTTGAAATTATGATCATTTTTCAAAACAAAATGCAAATTTTAGCAAATGCACACATTTTTTTAAAAAATAAAAAATATTCAACAAATATTGACACAAAATGTAATGGATTGGAGAAAATATGAATATTTTTAGTAACATGTTACAAAGAATTTCATTAAAAATTTCCTTTGTATGAAAAGATCAAAATGACCACAAAGGGATCCAAAGTCCTTAGGTCTTTTGTCATTATTGGCTAGTTTGATTGTGATATGACTTTCTTGATCCCCTTTGCATTTCTTATAGATCACTTGTACCTCTTTTGATTGTAATAATTTTTTAATAATTTGATCATACCCCTTTTAGTAAAGTTGTATTTGCACTAGGACAAAGGATTAAGCTTTCAAAACCAACTTAAATTGCTTTTGGTTGGTAGTGAAGTGTGCAAGGAACTTTCTAGAGTGTATGTAATCATGTACCTTTTGTAGTTATATTGGTTGTAAAGTAAAAAGGGTTGCATTCATAGATTGGTTTGGTATTCCCAAGTTTTTAGTAAAGTCAATAGTTGGGAAAAAATATCAACTACTAAATGAATTCACCTAGGTTTGTACTCCAGAAATACCAATAACCATCAAACAATTCATTAAAAAAATTGCGGCTTGTGAATCAAGTAAACTAGTGCTATGTGATCCATGTACAACACAATTTTGTTGCTTAGTGAATAATGTTTAAAAAATTGTGTAAAGTGTAGACCATCACCAATGCTTATCTTTTGATAGTTATATAATTTTGTTCAATATTTTTTAGAAGTTTCAATGCATAATTGATTAGTTGATCATATTTATCATTGATATTTTGTGCTAACATTGTTTTATAACAAGATTGGATGCATCAATATGCATAAGAAATTCCAAATCCCAACAAAGGGCAATCAAAATTACTGCATCCAAGTATATAATTTTGATGATTTCCTAAAGCTCTTGACATTCATTTGTCCATTCAAAGGCCTTGGGGTGTAAATAACATATAATGAAGCATTGTGTTTACTTTGCATTTAAAATTGTTGTCATGTTTAAGGTCCTTTTGCCAAAAAAACATGTTTTCATAAAGAGGAATTTTCAAATGAAATGTTTGAAACTTTTTATTTATTTTATTTATAGTTGCCCCAATATGTCATTTTTTTGTTTACTATCAAATTTGAATAAATAAGAATTTTTGAAAGTGCATAAATTCTGCCAGATTTTGTGTTTCATCTTTAAAAATTGCCATAATTTCAAATCATAGCAAAACATGTTAACATTTTCAAGTTTAATTCTTTTATGTCATAAACTATAACTTTTATCTAAACAACATATACATTGCATCACATTTACATGTCATAAATGGTTCATGAACTTTTTAACAACCTTAAATTTTGATAAACAAAAAATTGAAAAAATATAAAAATTCGAGTGTTTTTAAAATGTGTCTAATAGTACTTTATTATTAAAAAAAATTGAAGATGAAATAAATTGTATTATGAAAACTAAGGTGCCCTTTATGAAAGTAGTGTTATTGAATGAAGTTGTTAAACATCCTTTGTTCAAACCAAACTTTGATATGGAAATATTTTTTGATTCATTTTAGATTTTTCAATATCCCTATTATTCAATAAGCACAACTTTCCATGATTCACATGACATTAAAGTGGCACCACATAGACAAATGTAACAAGAATTGTACAAAAGTTGACGTTTTGACACCAACTTTGGCTTGTTTGAGCTCATTCGCACATGTTGGTTTTGTGCATGGGTTTTGTGAAAGTGGTGCCATGATAAATGAAAAATTCCTAATGAAACATCTACAAAATTGCACCATCTTATTGAATACTTGGATGTTTCTAAGATTCTTTAGTGGTGGCATCTCCATAATTTCTGAAATTTTCTTAAGGTCTAGTGATTTCCTTTCCTTGAAAACAATATAGCCCAAAATGATTCCAAAGTAGACCAAAAACATGCAATTTTATGGATTTATTTTAATATTGAATTTTCAATAATTGTTGAAACATAGCCCTTTTGAGCTTTAGTAGACACTAAACCCGTCCATAAATTATTTCATGATGCGCCAATGGAGTTTTTTTCAAACCAAATGCCACCAAGATCTAGACAAAAGTTCCTTAATCAATGATAAATTTTGTTTTGTACTTGCTTTCATGAGTTTTCATAATCTAATGGTAGTGTGATTTTTTTATAAAAATAGTATATTTCATGGCTTGCTACAACATGCAAAACTTCTTTGATAAAAAGAAAGGATATGGACCTTTTTCATTGCTACATTGAGCTTGTGAAAATCAATCTAAATCTTCAACTTCTTATTTTTCTTTAATATCATTAGAATCAAAGTTAACAAGTAGCTTGGTCAATTAGTTAAATGAATATACAACGAGAAATTTATTTAAATCTTGTTTGATGACAATGGCATAATTAGGATTCATTTGGTACTTGGCTTGATGAGTTGGCCGAGGAATTGAAGTATCTAGCTTAGTTCAATTTTGAACATGGGATTAATTCTTACGGGAGTTGCATCTATTCGAATGGATTCTTTGGTATGCCTAAATTGCTCCTTAAGCATGGTAGTATTGAAACTAGAAGATTCAACTCTAGAGTCTAAGGGCAAGTTGAGTATTCCAAATTTTTTGAATTTCCAACAACATGAGTAGCCCTATTTAATCCAATGATTTTTGTCTCTGGTAGAATGACAATCATTATTAACAAGATGTAACTATGTTTTGTTACATAACATGTTTCAAATGAGAATTTTTTCAAAATCTTTTACATTGTGGCTACCTACCAGAGCATAAGGTAGAAATTTGGTGATTTAATTTTTTTTTGTTCAAAATATGGTGAATTTAGGTGATTGTTTTTATAAAAAACATCATTTGTTGATATTGTTGGGCCAACTTTTTTCAAAATGGTGAAAATTCAGCACAATAAAAAGCACTAATTTAATCTAATCCCTTCACATACTTGTGTAGGTTTAGATTTGATGAATTGGAGAAAAACACATCTTGTGAGAAAAAGAAGTATTTCAACACCATTTCTAACCAAAGATGCATTAAAATGCTCCCTTCTTCTACTAGTGGAATTTCACTTAAAAGTGAAGTTAAAAAATAGGATCTAGAAAATGAAATGAATTGGATTTCAATAATCAAAATCCAAAAAATAAAAATAAAAATTGCCAGATTTTTGTACTTGATTCAAGTAGGCCGCCCAAATATATACAATGATGTCTAAACTTTGTCTACTTTCACATCTCTTTTAAGTTTGTAGTAGGTGACTGACTCTGTCCTTGCACATCAGTATCCTCTTTGGGCCTACTGTCCACATATCCATACCTAGTAGCAGGTATATAGGTTCGTCAGGATATCAATATGACAGGAGGCAAACCATGATTTATTTGAAGAACTAGCTTGTTATACAAGAAGGTTAGACATGACTCAAGCCATTTTCCCTCACAGGGGCTAATACAGTCACCACTGCTTATGGAAGCTTGGAATTTGGCTTCTAAGTATAATGGAAGGCCTGGTCCCCAGGTCCTCCCTAATTTGAGGGTTGTAGCCTCAAGGGCATAGCCCAAGGGTGTAGGCCCTCAAATTAGGGGAAGCCCATGGGAGCAGGTCATCACCAGTGTAAAGCACAAAAGGTTCTAATTAAATGGCGGAAGGTCTGATATGATCAGTGCAAGTTACCTCAATATCTGATGAACAAGCCTTCTATGCTATGAGGTGCTTTCAGATACACAGAATAAACTCTTGGAGTGCTTTAAGTCTAGGGTAAGGCACTGTCGTGAGGGCAATCCCACACTAAATGGCTTAGAACAAGGCAATAGTCAAGTTTAGCCTCACATTGTGTGTATGTCCACGCTCCCCCCTTGTGGACCTTAATCATTATAAAACATGAGGTAAATTTTATGATGAGCCCAAACATATGTAGATCACAAGCCAATAGGAGCAAGAGACACCTTATGCTTACAGGAGGCCTCTTACACCATCATAAGGCCCTCAATAAAAAAATTAGTGTATTTGGAGGCCACCTTATATCCATGAATTTCCTTCCCAGAAAACAGGAAGGACCTTATGCTAGGTCCTTAAGTTGGATTCACATTGAAATGGTAAAGGGAATAAAGTAGGTTTAACTTTATGTCATTCAAACAAAGGAATCAAATAACCTAAAAGACGAGTTGGCAAGTGACATTTCATTTGGGTAAGGAGAGGTATATGCTTTGAGATATCTTATCCCTAAGAATAAGAATTTTCAATTTCTTAAGATTTTATTTCATATTAGGATGGAATAAGGGGATTGGTTTCATCCTTAATTTAACAAGATTAAAATATTCCCTTCTATGATTTAGACTAGTACTAATGTAACCTTTGTGCTGTTGGCCCAAATGTGAACACATTTTTTATTTTTCACATTCTTAGAATTGAAAATTTCTAAATTTGGCAATGTCAACACATTGAGGGCTCAACTGATTTTCACTTCCAGACCCAATTTTTGCAAATTGTTTGAATTTCCAGCAACAAAATCCACTCAAATATCAATATATTCTGCACGTTAACTCTGAAAATCTTGAAATAAACTCTATTAAATCTGACTCACCGAGGCCTTTCCAATAACACCAAGAAGATCCCCAAACTGCAATACAATTTTCAGTTTCAATTTTATTTAGTTTTCATTGAAAAAATGATTCAATAATCAATAGCTTCCACATGACAGCTCCAAACAGTCTCAAACCAAGACAGTGCACCCCTACTCATTGAGAGCTTTCCAAAGATACCAAGGGTGCACCATGAAGTGCTGTGGTTTGGGAGATCTCAGCATGAGAAACAAAACAAAACAAACTACATTTGCTTCGTAGATAGATGTCATCTAGATTTTTCACTTCAATTTTCCTCCTTAGGTCTAAATTGCTCAATGTAGGGTTAAATTACTCACATTGCATGATTTTTGTTTATCTCTTTCAATGTTTTTCTTTTTTTCCAATGTTGTGATGTTGCTCAATTGGTGATCATTAGCAAAGATTGGTGGTATTCAAAATATGAAAGTAGAAAATCTTAAACACTTTTCATGTTCCTAAAAAAACAATGATGATGTATCATTGTGCAAGATTAATGCAATGGATTTTGAGTGGTTAGCTCTTGTCCAATAATTGAAAGAATATGTGAGATGAGTCCTTTCCTCTTTTGGAGTGAAAAATCGCCAAAAGGCAACACTGGTTCCCTTTGTGGCGAAAATGGCTTTCTTCATAAAAATTCGCCAAGTTTCTCAGCAAATTGTTTTGAGGGAGCATGTGGCCACAATTGTCTATTGTTTAACTGGTCCTTTACAAAAGTGTAACCAATTAGGGCGAAATGTGTGCTTATATGCCACTCCTGGGGCGTTACCCTATTGCCTGTCTTTTTATTTACTTGAATTGTCCATGTCTTAATTTGTCATTAGGTTTTCAAAATTGGTTATAGGTGTGAGAAATGTGTATTAGATTCAATTGATGAAAAGACATGATGTTGTTGGTGATGCTGAAAATTGCAAGGACATGTTGTGCTCAGTGGAGTTAGTGCGCCGACTGAATTTAATGCTACCCAGCTACCAGTACCTTAAGCGATGTCATAAACTCTCCTGCTGCCTGCCTCACAAAGAATCCGTTTCTCTGACACTCTTCTTCACCCATTGATCATTTTAGTGGCGTGCATTGTTACGCATCAAGCTGACCCCGTGGAGTGACCACATCTCCTTCCTTTCGTTCGTCAGCAACCATGTCATTTAACTCCTCAATCAGTGGGAAGATTTTCTCATGATCTGCATCATTCCCTCAACACACAGCTCCCTAGTGGAACAGGACAGCTTGGTAACTTGGTCGGTGCATCCCGAGTTCCATAACTGTACGCTCAGTGTCTCATTGTGACCTGCATAATGGATAAATTAGGTGTAGGGTTAAAGCCCAAGGCCACCAGCTTTACTGGAATAAGGGCCTTTGCAAGGTGTAGTACCGGGGGCGGGGGGGTGGGATTGGTGTCGCACAAGGTAGCAGCCAAATCTGGACAAATCTAAAGGCACGAGGTGAATGTTCTTGTGAACCTAAACGTTCATAGATCATCAGGTGTAAGAGGTGTCCAGAGGGTTCTGACTTCTTCCGCTACTCCTAAAGAGTAAGAGGGGTCTTACACTTATAAGAGTGGTTAGGATCTTACATCCCTCTCACTCTTCAGAATCTATTAAGTAGGCATAAGATCCCTCCTCCTTTTCAGGAGATATATTCCCATAAAAAGGTGCCCTCCAAACACAACAAGAAATTTCACCCAGTGTTTTACAAATGATCAGTTTCACATGTTCCCACTCATAGCAATGGTTCCAAATGCAATGGTTCGCTCTTGATGAACAATCTACCTTGAGCGGATTATTGATGTTTTGTTGCTTCTTTGTGATAACTTCAAGGAAACTGATGGAAAAAACTACTTTAGTGTATAGTGTGTTATTCAGCAAAAACTTGCCGCTTTTGCAAAATCTGAGTCTAAAAAGAAAAAAACAACAACAGGGGGTTGAGTAAAAGCAATATACCCCAAATCCAATAGTTTTGTTTTAATTAAGTTTGAGATTCATGATGCAAGACCAAGCGTCTCTTTCCATTAGCTTGATGTTGTCATAGTTGCAAATGAGATACTTTGATGCCAACAACATAATGGAAAGCAACTAAAATCTTTCCAAGTGCCTTGTTGCATTATTGGTGACTTTCAAATGGAGTATTGCAAATTTTCTAAAATTTTTTTGTTATCAATTAATTTTGGAAATGTTTGGCAAAAGAATAACAAACAATAGTAATGTAGAGAATTGTAAAAGGAACGTATTTTTCCATAATGAAAGATAAAATGTGCCATCCTTTGATGATTCAAGGTGGATTTACATTTTTACATTTATATCAATGCTTGACTTGTAAAGTTGTGAGATGACTATGATAATAACTTGAAGGAAAGATGTAATATGGAAAGTTGAGGCAAAATTTGTGATAAGACCATCCTGATGGAAAGGAACCTTTCCTACTTTAATTTACATTTTATTTCACATGAGTCGTTGAATGTCATGGTGTAATGTTTTTTGGATGAAACCCTAATAAAACCCATTGCCATGCCTCAATGGACTTTGTTCATAGTTTAAACCACTTTTGTTTGATGATTACAAAAATGTTTTGTTATCAACAAGGGTCCAAGGGTAAATAATTCATAATCAGCTTGTAATCTTTGTTGATAAATAGACAACACACTTGTAATAGGTGCGTATTAATTTTAAAAATCAAAGAAATTGGTTTATTTCCAAGTGTATTTCCTTAAACAAGAAAATTGATAATAGGTATGTTTCTAAAAGATTTGAAATCCAATGATTTGATACCCTACATGAAGGAGCAAATAATCATGCCACACTAGTTATGAAAAAAAAAACTAACCAACATTAAGGTAAAGTCAAATTGAACCATAAAAGAGTCTTATGTAATCTAGAAACAAATGTTAGATGTTATTGATGTATGAATATGCATACTCAACTAGCCAATTCAACCTTTTTTTATAGATCAATTGTCGTAGCTCCAAATGAAGTTTCAACATTTATTTTGAGGCCATGATTAGGTTAGTGCCTAAGTATTACATTGGCTTTTTTCAACTTGTTTCTTATTTTGTTTAAAAAAATTAAATTGGAGATCATCATTATGGGCTGAAATTCAGGATTGGTGGAGCACAATTACTTGAATGAGGAGGCTTGTTAAAGAAACTCAATAAGGAAACTTCAAGAAGGTGGGTGAAGGAGAATTTATGCAAAAATATGTGAAAGAAAAAGACAATAACAATGAATGGAAAGTAGGCACAATGTAGCTCTTTTGGCATCTGCGATATGCCTAATAGCAAAAGAAGAAGTTTAAAGGATATTGGACATCAAAGAAAGAAGTTGAAGCAAATTAAGTGAGGGTGGATTTGTGTTGAAATTAATGTGACATTTACATCTATGTGGGTGGTATTTGAAGATCAATGTGAAAATAATTTCCAACATGTGTTCCTTGGTCATAGAATTTTTGGAATATTAAAAAAATTATTAAAGAAATGTAATATCTTGATTACAAATTTTAAATGAAAAATTATATGATCAAAGTGAATGCAAAAGAAGTTATGTGTGAACATCAACCTAAAATTGTAGCACTTGTTCATTGAGGGTCAACTTGATTAGGGATGTGACATGGGATTGTGTGATTAGCCATGAATACTAGAGTTCCTAGATTGACAAGTTTTGCACTTTACACTAAATATAAGTATATGATGTTTAATTCAAATATTTTTCCTAATTTTTTTAATATAAAAAAATTTATTATTTCTTGAAAAGAGTTTGTATTCATATTGCACATTCCAAAAATGATATTTGATGGTTATATTGTTTACATAGAAAGGACACAAGAGAGAGGTAAATTATAATGTATTTGGCCACCACTACTAGCATTTATGGATGATTTGAAGTATATTATTACATTGGTTTTCCTAATGAATTTGGAAGACTTGAGGTTATTCAAATTCACATAAAAAAAATGAAGTTCAAGCTAAAGATGTAAGTTCTTTACTCAATTAATCTAATCTATTTTCAAATTATCATTTGAGCAAGCTGTGGTTTTCTCTTATCTCCACCAAGGGACTTGTTAATGGTGGTGTTTTTGTTATCCTATAGGTGGATTTGGAAAAAATCTACCCACAACAGTCATGGGTTTGTAATGTGATGGTGTTGATTTTGCATTTTGCACCATGGCAACTTAGGATAATGCAAAGGGAAAAAATGGATGTTATTGATTTGGAAAATGAGATTATTGATGAAAAATGATTCATTTTTATGCCCTCTAACCAATGAACATTTTTAATTGATTGCTTATTCTAAGATCTTTTACATGCATTTGAAAATCTAATTATTGACATTTAATATTTCTTCTAAGTTAATAGATAAATTAGACTTAATGCAAGACTTAATAGTTGTGTTATATGGGATCATTGCTTTGCGATAAACATTGCAATATCTTTTGGAGCATTTTGGAAAATTTGAGAAGTTTGGAAGGTCATCAATGGATTTTTTTTATATTTTTGTTTTGTTCAAAGGTATTTACAAGTTGTGGTGCTTTTTCAAATACCATAGGTGAACTTTTTCAAAACATCCCAACATTAATGGGCTTGTAGTTTATAGGTTTTTAAATAAAAGGTTTTGATTTGGTGGCATTTTGCACTAATGTAATAAATAAGAGCATTTTTTGAGAAAATGGATTACTTTTATTTAAAAGATGAAATTATTGATCGATGAGGGTTCGATTCTATGTTTATGATATATAGTGCAATGTGCCATATTTTGTGCAACATTTTGAAAATTTTGGAATGTTAAATCATCAAAGGGTGTCAAGGTGCAATCACAATAATAAAAGTCATAATAAGTGCAAATTTGTCCTATTCAAACAAACTTGTAGGTTACGGTGCTTTTGCACATGCTATAGGTGGACTTGGAAAAAATAAGATGCAACATTCATAGGTTTGTAGTTTTCAATTTTATAGGTGACGAATTGGCGACATTTTGGATCAAAACAACATGTTATTGTAAATAGTATAAAATGGATTCGGATGTAATTGATTTGGAAGACATGAGATTATTAATGTATAAATATTCATTCGTATCTACAACCAATGAACATTTTTTAGATTTTTTTTGGCATTAATAATCCTTAAATGTTTTGCATCAGAACTTGTGGAAGTGCCCAATGTCATTGTGTTTTTAGAAGTAACAAATATAATTACCTTTAATCAAGCTTGTATTTTATGTTAATTTGTCGACCCAAGTGAATTGCATAATGGTACACATTTTTCAAACATATATACATATATATGCACATGATTGGACCAAATGGTGTTCTTACTAGTCATAAGAATCAAAAAAAAAAAATATGGTGCAAAATATATATGTACCAAGTGGTTTTCAAGAAGGGTATTTGAAATTAATCTTTAATGCATAATAGGTAGGTATTGATGGAAAAATGACCTATGAAATTGATAGCCAATTTCATTATGTTGAGTGGGAAATTGATATGTAGGTTTTTTTCTAAATGGAAAAAATTGTTATTATCACTATTACAAATCATGGTTTTTATAAGGTTCAAGTTGACTAATTTGTCATTTTTTACTATGGACATGTACATTCTAACTAAAGGTCAAAGGCTTGAATGACACGTATTTTTTTGATTGATCAACTTAACTATAATGGTTTATTTGACTATATACATATAGTCAAATTATACAACCTTAGTCAAAATGGCAAATGGTTTTTAATCAAGTTGAACATTTAATCAAGATGACCAATGATTTTTAGTCCAAATAGCCAATGGTCTTTATTCAAATGGAACATTTAATCAATATGGCCAATGATATTTAATCCATGGTCTATTACCTTATATATCTACCTTTTACCTATTCACCCACTTATTTATTTAACTAATTACTTACTTATCTATTACCTACCCACTTGCCTACCTATTTAAGTTTAACCACTAAATGTAACCATTAAATGTAAACATTAGGTTTAACCACTAAATGTAACCATTAAATGTAAACATTAGGTTTAACCACTAGGTTTACCCAAAGTTTAACCATTAAGTTTAACTTAAATTTAACCATTAGGTTTAGTCACTATGTTTAATCACTAGATTTGGCATTAGGTTTACCCTAAGTTGAACCATTAAATTTGACCACTAGGTATAACCACTATATATAGCCTATATTTAATCTTTATATATAACCACTATATTTACCCACTAGATATAACCTAGGTTTAATTTATATATTCAACCATTAGATTTACCCACTACGTATAACTTAAGTTTAATTTCTATATTTAATTTCTAGAATCATGTGTTTAGTTAATTTTGGACTTTTCAAAAGTTTAAAATTAACAAATGACCATTTGGAAATTCATAATTTGGAGAGAAATTTTGATTTGGAGACCACCATATGATGCAACAATAGATATTAATAATGTTTTGCCTCATTAAATGATCCAAAAAATAGATATTTCTAATGTTTTATTTAGAAATTTTGATCTTAACCACCAAATTTGAAAAGTCTAGAATTAACAGTTTAGTCTATAATTAATTAAATACATGTTTAAATTTACCCATTAGGTTTAACTTATGTTTAACCACTAGATTTAGTTTGATTTTGACCATTATTTTGAACCAAGGTTTAGTCATTGGATTTAGTCATTAGATTTGGCCACTAAATTTAACCAAAGTTTCACCATAAATTTTATTAACTAAGTTTAAGGCCATTATGTTTATCCAAGGTTTAATCATTTGATTTAGCTACTAAGTTTAACCAAAGTTTAATGATGAAATTTAGCCATTAAGTTTATCAACTAGGTTTAACCATTATGTTAAGCCATTAAATTTAATCACTAGGTTTAGCCAATGTTTAGCCATTATATTTAACCATTACATTAAACCACTAAATTTAACCATTATGTTTAATGGTGTGAACTAAACATGTGAAATAAAAAACTTGAAAAATATTAAACATCTATGATTGTGTAATCCATTAGTAAAGGCTTGGTTTATCATTGTGTAAGTTTGGGGTTCAATTCTTTATATTTGTAACCAATGTGCATGTTTAGAAAGTTAAGGTAGGTAGGTTAGACTAAGGTAACTTGGTGAGGTTAGGTTAGGTAGGTTAAAACTCACCCACCTAAGTGACTTTTTTCAACCTAGGTATGTAAACCTATTTACTATTTATCTACCTACCTACCTTTTAATTAATAATAATAATAATCCAAAAAATGATTTAAATTTATGTACAAATTTGACCCACTCAATCAGTCAATTGTTTATTAGTCAAATAGTTAGTTATTAATTATGACAGTCACATTACTAATCAAAATGATAAGGTCCAAATTGACTACCTAATGCTAGTTTTTGTGACATTTATCATTTTGGGTTTTTTTTTAACTAAAAAACCTAGTCAAAGAAACCATGAATTATAGTAATGTACATTATGTGGTGTGGGGAAAATTTTATCCCAAAATGTCTTGACTTATTGATTTTTAAAAAGGTAAGTACTATTATAATACCTTTTCAAGTTTGACACTTAGACATCAAATAATTATTTTATTTTTCAAACACCACTTAAATAGTAAAAATACATTTGTGTATGGAATTTTAGCAATAAATATAAATAACTAATTTGGTAAATTCTTTGGTCTTTAAACATTTAATATAACGAAAAAAATTTCAAGGTTTTCTTACAAAAATGAAGAGAGATAATGTTCCATTAAATCATAGGGTAGAAAAATGTTTTCAATTATTGGATAGTTATTTTGCAACAATGGATTGGCTTGAAACAAAAACTCCTTGGTATCCAATAAATTTTTAACATTTCATAAAATAATCTAAATATCACCAAACTTGAAAAGGTTATTATGGTAGTAGCCAAACATTAACTTGGACACTTGTTTTCAAATGGTCATAAATTAATGTGACATTTTTCTTGGGATGCTTGCAATTGTTGTTAAATTATTAAATATATATATATATTTGAAACATGAATACATCTTTTTCAAGTATCTAAATGGTGATTATTCATTAGACAATTTATCCACATCTAACTTTATTAAAAAATAAAAGTTAGGTAATGTAAAAAGGTGAGAATGTGGTCCCCAAACATTATAGTCCTTATGAAAGCAATGTTGAGGAAAACAAATGTAAGTTACTTTTACTTCCAAAAGAACTACTATCACTTGTTAATTCCACTACAACTACTTAGATAATAGTTATGTAGCATTTCATGTAGGAGGTAATGAAATTTAAAAAAAAAAAAAATCCTTTGAAGATAGTCCTACCATCTAGACATATCATTAATCCAACTAATGAAATTCGTAGCAAAGGAATTTATCATAAATTTAAGAGAAAGGGGATTGGAAGGTAGTTACTTTCAAAGATGGATAATCTTGTTTAATGGATATGTAGGCCTCCAACATCTAATGTTTCTCATCCACAACATTTACAAACCTTCAATGGTTATTATCTATTGTCTACACCACATGCAACCCTTATGTGGTTGTTTACTACCATTTGTAGCATTTGCAAACCCTTTGTGGCTGCTCATTACCATCTACAACTTAGCCTCCTTAACCTTGTAGATTTCAACTTCCAAGCTTACCTCATTTCCATCACCATTTATTGGCAATTATCATCTTGTGGCAGCAAGATGTGTCCTACCCCAAAAGCACAACAAAAAATAAATATCTTATCATTTTTGTCGAAGAAACACAAAACTACTATGAAAATACAACACCACTTCATATCATTATAATGTGAACTACCTTCCCTAATATTTTATCATCTTGTAATGCAATTCAACACATCAAGATATTTGGGAATCTATCAACCATTTTCCATTGCAAAAATCAAAATACAACTTGACTCCATATTCTAGCCCTTTTTCTTAATGTTACACACACCCTTCTTCACAAGAGAATTATTTCATAGCAAAAATTCCCAACTATGATACAATGGAATGATCCACAAATCCTTTTCCTATCCTCCTAATCCCCCTTCCTTTCAAAACCACACAAGGCATATTTTTTCCATGAAAATAGGTCCTTATCCTAATCCTTTTTAGAAATCCACTATAATTGGTGAATTATCGTCAACCATTCAACTAACTAATTCCATTAGCTTCATCCTTTTGGTAAATGACAATAAGTTTACCACTAGTAATCAATTAGTTATTAGGATGCCCCATGGTACTAATTAGCCTAGGGGTTTTTACCTTTAACATGTTCATTCAAAAATGGGAATGTGAAAAAGAATGTCTAATTGAAAAATAATTCAAGGGGGAGACATTTTTCTTTGGATTTACCAAATGAGACCAAAATTATAGGGTCCTATATATTGATTGATGGGTAGAAATTATAATCTAATTAGTTTTATCATAGAATTATGTTTATATATATACACACACACAAAAGGTATATGTTAATCCATGGTATTGAAAAAATGAAAAAATAATAATACATGTATTATACATTTTAGGCATTAATTTTTAATATGTATGTTCAATTAATATATCAAAAGTTCTTAATTCTCGAACTCATATATATTTTCCATTTATCTATTAAATCATGTGTACTTTGTTGATTATTAATGCAAGATTTGTTTGATTGTTAATTATTCCTTTTATAAAAAAAGTTTGTTTAGCCTTGTTTTAGAATGATAATTTTATTTTGATTCATCTAATTTTATTTTTATTTGTATTTTTCATTCATAATTTAAATACAATTTATTATTTAACTTACTAAACAATTGATTATCAAGTTCATATATGTTCTTTAAATGGTTCACAAGGTCTATGAAAAAATGGTATTGGATCATAAGGAATCATCAATAACATGAACATGATGTGAAAATTTTAAAACACCATAATAAATCTATGATACCCATCATATACAACAGTTATGAATAATTAATTTATATTTTATTGTGATCATGTGAAGTGTGAAACATGTTATATTACAAAACCATAGAAATTGTTGTTTAATTTAATTTAATTTAATTATTCCATTTGTGTATCAAGAACTAATTAAGGATTAAATCAGATGATAATTTGTTAACTCATTTTTTCAATATGTATATAGTGATTGGTTAAATCCAATTGGTAACCAATGAAGCAATATAACCTTAAGATTATTTTAATTTTTGGATACTAGGTATTAAGTTAACCAATATGTTATATGAACTAGTAATCGGTTTGTTATAATAACATGTTGTTAACATAACATGACTTAAACTTGTGACTAGTATTTCAATTATTTTGATTTTGAAGTTTATACTAGTTAATGACTATTTAAATTGAAACAACATTATGAGTTGGTGTAAATATGAGGAATTAAAGCTAGATCAAAAGGATTTTTTTTTTTGTAACTCTTGGAGAGTTTTTGAATTCTGAACCAATTTACTTTAATTTTTTAAAAAGCTTTTCCTTTTTATTGTTTGGAATGCAAGATGTAGAATAATTTTTTCTTGATGAATACGTAAAAGACTTTTATGCTCTTGTTACTACCTAATTGCATTTGGAAAAATGAAGTGGTCAAAAATAAATATACGTTTTTATTTTTTATTTGCTCTTTGTAAAATAATTTGTTGTGACCTTCGCATTACAATTGCCAATAAGCATAGAACAGAATGACAAATAAAGGTGGTGGCATGGCAACTCATTTTCTTCTCTAAGTTACTACATTGCTCTTGAATGGAATCAAGGTCAAGGTGCAAAGTTGATTCAAGATGCAGGAACTTTTGTTCAAATAACTAAGAAATTTGAAAATACACCACAATGTATTATGCGGTTACCTGTGTTTTGATATTTCAGATTTGGAGAAAAGAACCATACCCATTGATAATTTTAGTAAACCAAAATTAGAGAATAGAAGAGAGCATGTAAAATCAAAGGGAATAGAAAACACCCTTAACATTTAACAACCACATAGTGGAATGAAAGTGTGAACAATCATGTTTATAATTTTTGGTTTTTAGCAATTGTTTTGTTCTAATATTTTAGGTTGGATTTGTATTAAGTTTTAGTAGTTTTTTAATATCATCTTTGTGTTCATACTTTTTGTTTTTCTTTACAAATCAATAATTAAAGATTTTTTAGGACTTGCATGTTGATCCCTAATTTTTATTTTAGCAACTTGTTGACCAATAGAAACTTGAATTAATGATTTTCGTGAGATGTCAAAAGTATTCACAAGGCAATTATAATTAAAAGTACCTTAGTAACTTGTTCGTGAGATGGTTCAACCACAAAAACAACCATGTTCTCAAGATGAGGGAATACAATTGATTGAAGCTCCTAACAATGAGCTTCAATAACTTGTTATGACAAAGGTACTTTTTCATCAAATACTGACAAAGTAAGAGGAAAGAAGGGAATCACGAGTACCTTAAACCAGTCAATTTTTGACACCCTAATAGTCATCGTAACAACGGAGGTTGAATGCACAATTGGGTGGGCAAAACACCAAACGTGTTCAACATGCTGATGAGGTAATATCTACAAGACAAAGACGGTAATATGTGACACTCAATTATTATATTCCTAGAGCTATTGTGCCCTTTTGATCAACATCGATTATTGGTTACTATACATCTAAATTGGTTCTTGTTTTGAATCTAATTGTAACATATTCAAAATTAGAGTGCAAGCAACTTTAAACCTAATTGGAACAATTATGTAACCTAGAGCAAAGACCTTCACATAGATCTGGTTCTCAATAGCTTGTAGAATTGGTTGAAGCAGTCATGGCCCCTATTGTTCAACAAACACAACCACTTCATCAAATTGTTTGGTTGAGTGTACCTGTCATGGGAACTATTGAACGACAACTTGTTCAATGAAGTATAACAATTACAACCACCCAACCCATTGTTGAAGTTGCAATAACATGTGCATATTGTTAAATGTTTGGACATGAGTTCAAGAATTGTCCCTTTGTGGATGATAAATTGAAAAGATTAATGAAAGAAGAACTCAAAACTTTTCTATAGCTTGTGGTATCGAACACACCAATGATGCATGTTAGTGTACTTGTGCAACAAATTCGACCACAACTAAGTTTGGTTATTAACCCAATATTAATTAGTGAACATTTAGGTTGGCCATAACCTATTACACCACTGATAATAGGGCAACATAGAACTATATTGTACCCAATGTGGTATAATACAATTCCATTTTTTGTACCTATGGATTTTAACATGTACTCTATGTACTGTTTGGGAATCAAAGGATTTGATCCATTGATTTTAGAAGAAAGTTCAAGGATATGTAATCGGTATTACTCAACCAAAACCAATGCCACCTATTGAGCAATTGGTGTAAAACCAATATCTTGTTAGTTTTCCAACTTATGGACTAGAACAATCGGTTTTCATTGCAAGAGGTGTACGTATTCAACAAACAATGACAACAACTCTACCTATTACCACTAGACTACATGTCTATGGTAATGGTGTTCCAATCTAGTAGCCTAAAAAGGTTAATTCATATCCACAACCAGGTGGAAAACTACATGGAGGTTTGCTTAATGGAAGATCGTTAGGAGGAGAATCATTTGATTAAAACCCACTTGGAGGACCACCGCTTAATCTACCTATTGGATTTTATGGATGGTTGACACCTAATCCAAGGATATTCATGCCACCATGGTATCAACTAGTTTCCAGTTTGATTTGAACTAACTAGTAAATTATGATATTGGAAGCTTCAATATCCCACATATGTGAAGGATACTAATCCTAATGCTCACATTAAATTTTTCAAGAAGGCAATCGGAGCTAATGGTGAGATTGTGGAGGTTAATATCATCAACCTGTTTGGTTTCACTTTATGAGACAACATTTTAGAGTGGGGTGAAAACTTCATTCAAGATCATCCTAATTGCACATTTGATGAGTTGGAGCAAGCATTTTGCAAGTGTTTCCGAACTATGAAAAATGATGAAAACATCTATATGTAGTTGAGGAATTTTAAGCAACAAGTTGGCGAATGGGTAGAGGTTTATTATGAACGTTTGTTTAAACTGGCTAACTACTTACAAGTGAAAGTTACTAATGTTTTCCTTATTACTATTTTCAGAGAAAATTTATAAGCATACCCTAAATTGGCAATAATAAGTATGATGAGATATAACCTTATCAAACATAAAGAAGCTACAATGATTTGTGAGGAAAGTGGACTAGTCATAACAAATGTCGTAACCTTAACATTGGGTTCGCAACTAAGTGTGAAGAGCAAGGGCCCATGAGGCCGATAATGTGTTTAGGTGTGAAACACACTATCACAAATGGGGGAAAATGCAAGGGATAAAGCCCAAACACACTCTCACAAATGGGGGAGAGTGCAAGGGATGAAACCTAATGACTCCCAAATGCACTCCCACTTTGGGAATTGCACACATGCGAGAGTTACAAATGTTCAAAACCTTGGTTGGAAAGGCAAAAAAACACCAAATTAGGTCCCCAAGATACCATTAGAAAGGTTTTGAAGCGTAGATGCTTAAAATGACGTCTTATTGTTCATTTAGATCTAATTTTCATGAGTTATATCAAAAGAAAGAGTGGGAGTCAAAACCACAAATCCCTTAAAAGAAGGGGTCAAATGAAGTCCGATTTGGGCGTGTCATACACTTTTGGAAAGATATTCTTAAGAGCTATAAGATATTTTCCTCACACTCTAAAAAAACACTCAATTTGAGAAAGATATTTATGTCCAAAGTTTTGGGACAACAAGTGTCCCAAGTGGGAGTCTCGGGGAAAAGTGACAATTAGATGTAGTCTTCACGGAGAAGCACAAAATATACTATAGGGAGGGGAGTGGTGCCTCCTCCTAAAGGTTGTGGGCCATGTAAAGCTTGTGTTTGAAGTTGTATTTATTAAGTTCGTTGCACCACTTCCATTCAATTTACACTAACTACCATCTTTTCTTGGTTATGTAGGTTGATTTCATCTTGAACTTTCACTTATGAGTTCGTGCTAGTCCCATCTCGAAACTCTAACATGCCCTTGTACCCCCGAAGTGCTACGAATTAAAGAGCATGCCCCAACTCTCTTCTTCTTCCGTTGTTTCATTCTTGGACCCACCTTTGGGTCTCTTGAGTAGTTTGGGGGCACGTCAACAAATTACAATGCTTTGATAATTCAACTTGAGATTAAACTGGTTACATAACCCATAGTCACTTATATCATTGCTAAGTAGAAGCTAACATGTTCAAATTGTGGTAAAAGAGGTCATGCGAAAGAAACATGTCATAACATGAAGAAAAAAAAACTAGCAATTCATGTTGTACCCATTAAAGTTGCTGAACTAGTGGCTAAAATAATTGCACAACATGTTAAACTAACTAGAGTGCCATTAATATATCCTTGTATTATATGTTTTAGCTTTGAACATTGTGCACATGATTATCCTAGAAAGATAAAAATTCAGAACATGTTTCGGATTAAGCTAACTACTATTGCCACTATAGTAACAAAAAAAAGTAAAATTGATAATTTATTAGTCAATGTAGTTACTATTGTCACGACATTAATCAAGTACAAGAGGAACAAGCTCTTAGAGAATGTGAATTGGTGAACGTAAAAAAATAGTTGATTGATAAATAGAAGAAGAATTACGTGATTTTTTTTGTTCGTATTATTAGGGAATTACAAGGAAGTGAATTAACATCACAAGTATTCGTTGATTTAAACTAACCATTTCATTCGAATTAGGTTAGTCTACCAGAATCAATAAATTAATCGGCTATTAACAAACAACCTATTTAGTTGATTCCATAAACAATATCACCAGAAAAGATTTTGCAGGAAATTTTGAGAAACATAAATACTTAAGTTTTGGAGATTGAGTATGTTATCAACTTGGGGAAATTTTTGAAGATTGTGCCAGACATCAAATGGTCCATTTTCAAATCAATTAAATTTGTTCAACTGATTCAACTTGAACTTGCCTATGCAATAGTGGCTATCGATCATTAGATGGTTGTGATTCAAGTCCAAGTTGGTAAAAACTTCATTGATGATGTACTAATTGATGGAGGATTTAGAGTAAACATCATTATTAAAAACCTGAAAATATAATTAAGTCTGTCAATACCTAATTTAACGCTTTATTATTTGCGTATGGCAAATCAAACTATAGGGTAAAAACATGGTTAGGTGGTTCACATTTGACATTTTGAAGAATCCACATCTTACATTAGTTATAATTCCTGCATTTAAAATAATTATCAAACTATAAATCCTATCATTATCCCCTATGATTTTGGTCACAAATATTAATAGACCACCTTATAAATATCCCTAAACATGTGATTGGTCAAAAAAATTAGAAAAAAATTTAAAGTTTTCAATGTGAAATAGAATATTAATTGTAAAAAATGATGAAAATCACGATGAGTAAAAATTTTAAATATGAAAAAAAATAATATTGGAAAATTTTCAATGCATCTTACAATTAAATTATTAATTTTATGGTGGCCTATTTTTTAATTTTAATTTTGATATTACCATGGCATATTTTTTGAATCCACATTTTTCAATTTTTTGTATGTGACAAACACAGTGTCATCATTTCAAAAGTGCACAATGAGTCCATTTTTAAAAAAATATTCATTTATAATTTTTAATAAGTGATGCGCCCTCAAACTTTTCAAGAAACTCAAAGGTGGGTCTCATAGCGAAACAATGGAAGAAGAAGAGAGTTAGGGCATGTTCCCTAACTTGCAACACTTCGGGGGTAGGAAGGTGTGTTAAAGCTCTAAGATGGGACTAGGATGAATTCACAAGCAAGAGTTCAAGATGAAGTCAACCTACATAATTTATAAAAAAAAGGGTTAATGCAAATTAAATGGAAATGGTGTGGCGAATCTAGTAAGGACAACCTTAAGCATAAGCTTTACACAACCCGCAACCTTTGGAGGGAGGCACCACTCCCCTCCCTATAGTATACTTTATGCCTCTCCATGGGAACTACATCCAAATGTCATTTTCCCCTGGGACTCCCAAGTGAGAATCCCAAAATTGGGATTCTTATTGTCCCAAAACTTTAGACATTCATATCTTTTTCAAATCAAGTTTTTTTAAAATGTAAAAGCAATATTTTATAACCTTCAAAAAGATCTTTCCAATGGTGTATAACATGCCCTAATTAGACCTCATTTGACCCTTGCATTCAAGGGGTTTGTGGTCAGGAATCAAATTCCCAATTTGACTTTCGCCTTTTTTTGTTGAGAATTCAAGCTCAACTAGTTAGGTTTCATTAATTGCTAGAGTAGGAAAGTAACTAGGTTACTCTCACAAGGTTGAATTATTTTATTTATTTATATTAGTTGGGTTATTTGTGATTTAGTCTTTTAGTTAAATACCTTGGTGTTAATGTTTTGACTCTTTTTTCTTCAGTACACAAGTTTGTGTATTTCATGTGACAAGAACCTTGAGGAGTTCTTGATGTTATGTTTCGTGTTGTGAGCATCATGTTGTAGTTTCCTTTCAATAAAGATTTATGTTTGCACTTGAGTAGAT
>Ga0116229_10004620_pt1 | contig 22580 bp, 20 predicted proteins | sample S1TSphgellanicum_3_FD_87313 | JGI IMG/M metagenome (GOLD analysis project Ga0116229, IMG submission 87313) | Host-associated microbial communities from peat moss isolated from Minnesota, USA - S1T2_Fc - Sphagnum magellanicum MG | ecosystem: Host-associated > Plants > Peat moss > Unclassified...
GAGAGAGAGAGAGAAACAGAGATACTGCCGCTATTATGTTACTGCAAATCCCCGCGACAGTGTGGAAGAAATGCATTGGAGTGCTTTTGCATGGACAAGAGAACTCGTCCGCTGTGCTGCTGCTGCTGAGTGGGACAGTGCGCATGTCATGTGAGCCACTCCCGATGCACTGAATATGGTCAGCTTTTTGTATTTCCTCCCTTTGCGGGATATTAGCCGGTCCGTCTGCATCTATGCAGCAGTGAATGAAGCAGGTACCGTGCATCTGGCTGCGAATTAGGTCAGTACGTACTTTACTCTCCAAATGGCTCCCAATTTCACCACTCTTGGTTTTGTTTGTTTGCTTGTTTGTTTTGTTTTGTTTACTTTTAAAAAAAAGGTGGTAAATTTCTTTGCTTATTTTTATTTGTTTGTTTTGTTTGCATGATTTTGGCTAAAAAAAGGTGGTATATTTCTTTGCTTGTTTTTGTTTGTTTCTTGGGCCCTGCACCCACAGAGATAGTCCCCGATAGGGACTATCACATCAGTAAGAAATTTTCAACTTTTATTTTAAGTTAGGTAGTTTCACACTGGTAGAAGATGGTTTCTTTTTTTTTGTGGGATGGAGGTCGACAAATTAGAGTTACCGAGATTCAAAATGTTCAATTTAGTATTTATTTTTCTTGGCCCCTCCTCACCTCCCTTCTTCAATTTCTTGCATCAATCTTGAGGGAATTGAATGCACCTATGCCACACAGAATCAAAGCTTCTCTTTCATGAGATTCCACTCTTATCTATCATCATGCAAGTAAGGTTAGTTTGCCTTTCTTATGTTCTTCTATTTTGCACATGTATAGATACATACATATACATGCATATGTATAAGTGAAAAGCATTGTTGGCCTTGACCATTGTGGATGTTGCCTTTTTCATCCTACACGATTATTACAACTATGAATCTCTTGTGTTTTTTGGCCTTCTATTGCTCCCTTTTATAAACTTTATGCAAACACATACATTTGGAGGTGGTGGATGGTGTGGCAATTTGAACTTTCTTAACACATTTATCTTTTTCTTTTGCAGGGGCAAAGAAAAAAACATTTGTGGATTATGTTTATGGGGTGGAAAAAAGAAGACATTTCCATTTTTCATGGGGCAAAAAAGGAAGAATACCCATTGAATCTCTCTCTCTCTCTTTATCTCCTTGCACACACTCTCAAGAAAATCATTATCCTTTACTATTGCCACACCATGCACAATGCACCTTGGCGGTGTCTCATGTTTTGTCACTTCTTCTATAATCAATCTAGCTTTTCATCAATCTCTAGGACGAAAAATTCCATGTAATGGATTCTTGAACTCCCAATAGCAAGCTCGTAGATATCTCAGATCCTTACATGTGACTTCTTCACAAGGAGGACCAAGTAAAAAACCTTAACTCACTATTTCAGAAAGCTTGTTTGGCATGATGTTGTTGTGTTTTTGGATTATTTTGAAGTGTCTTGTCACCAATTTCTAGTTTTTGCTTTGTAAAATTATCAAAAAAATTCAAAGTGTTTTTTCTAAGGTGGTAGTATGGTAACATTAGTTTCAAATGTGAGGAGGAAAAGAGGTGCACCTCTCAATGTTATTCAAATCGTCAACATTCAACAAAGAATGTTAGGTGGTTGTTTTGAAGGTTTTATTATGAATAGATACAAATCCTACAATGTCTTCGATAGTCTTTCAAGTATATGCACTATGACTTGACAAATGCATGTGGTTTCAGGAGAATAACTTTGATGGTCGGTTCAAATTTTGTCACTACCTTTTTTCCAAGACTAAATGTTGGATCAATTGTTCGCATTTAGAATTTTGGAATCACTTTCAATAACATATTTGAGCACGAGGATTAGGGTTTTGTCTTAAAGGTCATGACAAGCACCACAATAAACTAGATTGATCCATTTCCTATCACATTACAATTTGTTCTGACACATTCCATACATGAATTTATGTAGAGACCATACTTGGAAAAATTGGGCACTCTAAATGTTGTGGTCACTAGTATTTACAATAGGTCTTCAAAAGTTTTTCATTTTAGTGGTCATTGATGGTTTGGGTCCCAAGGATATGCATGCATTTTCTTTCTTTCCTAAGTTTTATGCATAGTATAACCATCTTATTGAATGTATACACCGGCAAGTCTACAACAGCCTTCGTCAATGATGTTTATGGCCAAAAAATTGGTTCTAAACTTTTCGATAATATTTTTGATTTTAGCACCTAACATTGTTGTAGTACAAAAGTTGACCGAGGTGCATATTAAATGGATTGAAGGACAAGATTTCACCATCAATAAATCAAAATACGTTGCATTTTTCAACTTTCTTTATGTGATCTCATCAAATTTTCCAACTTTCGTATCACAAAGTTGTTGAAATTTCAAATTGTGAATGTTGATTCTACATTAAAAAACCATAATTTTGATTTGTTCAATCATACAACTAATGTTAATAATCCAAAATTCAACAAAAAAACTAGACATGGTTTTTCCACATAGGTTTGGCTTCTTAAGATTTGAGTTTTGGTTCAGATGGTTTAGAAGAATTTGGGGGAATTAGGTATTATGACATTTAAAAAAGTAAAACAAGATGTTGTGGGAAACAATCTAAAGTAATAAGAGGAGTTGAGTGTGGCGTGGTTTTTTTTTCAATTTTTTAAATTTTAATACAACAATATTGTTCATTTATCTTTTTTTTAAGGTGACATTTTCTAAGGGATAGAGGTTTGCTAAAGTGAAAAACAACTTCACATTGGATTTTTTAATTGGATTTCATGTGGAAAATTGTGTCATTGTAGGTTATGGCAAGTTCAATATTCCTATCACGGCGTTTTGCTTCGAAAACATCTACAACAAATGCCATATGCCATCCCTAACAAAACAAGATGTTAGATTCTATTGCTATACATGTAAGGCCACAATTCCAATGCAAACCCAAGCATGAATTGCATGCAAAATTAAACATGAAAGTGGTCAGGAATTTGACTGTGTTTTATTTGACCTTTATATCAAAACATTTCTTGATCATGATCTTGGAACCCTTTAGGATTTTATAAAGATTGAAGGTTTTTTCCTTCGGTTGTTTCATGATAAAAAACCCAAAAGGAAATTCATTTCGAACCCTACATCTGAGGTCATTAGATTTTTTACTTTAAAAAAAGTTATCAACAAAGATGCAAAATCAACAAGTGGAGAAAAAGGAATTAAGCATGGGAAGTTCAAAGAAATAGAAGTTGAAAAATCCAAAGTTGTAAAAGAAGCCAAAGAAGTTTGTAGTTTTTCTTCAACTTTTCTTAATTTGTTTGAAAAACTTCAAAGCCATTCATGTACATAACAATTTTTTTGTGGATTGTCCATATTGTGCATGTGCATATAAATCATAAACCTTTTTCAGAGTCAAACTTGAATCTTGTACATTTTAAATTTTTATCGTTTTGTTCATGTTTTGAAAGTTATATTTGTATTATTGTTTTGTAGGTTTGGATTTCAGCTTGATTTTAAATTTACCACTTCTTGGATTGAAAAAACTTGAATATGGTTTTTTGGGAATTCCCTTTGATACATGGCCATGGTGAAGTATGGATGGGTCTTGTTGGGAATTTGTTGAAATATTCAAGTTAAAACTTTTAAGTAAAACTAGTATAAGTATCAACATATTTCAATAAAAACTTTGAACCGTAAACCTTAACACCTGCAATCTAGAACTTTAAAATTATAAACCCTAAAATTATATAGTTAAACATTGATGATAACAATTTTGAAACTTTAAAAATGTAATTTTGAAAGCATACACTACAAGTCAAAAAATCTAAAACCTTAATACCTAAAACCCTAATTTTAAATTAAATTCCTTAGTATCAAAAGTTAAAAAAAAAAACCTAATTGTGGAACCATTTAAAATTGGAAACCCTAAACTTGTAAAATTGAACATCAATAATAACAATTTTGAAACTTTAAAAATGTAAACCCTAAATACATACACTACAAGTCAAAATATCTAAAACCTTAATACTTGGAACCTTAATTTTAAATTTAATTCCTTAAGATCAAAAGTAAAAGAAAAAAAAGTCTAATTGTGGAACCATAAATCCATAAACCCAAAACCTAACACCTTAAGATTTAAAACCCCGTAAAATGAAATAAATTTAAATTTAAATCCAAAGCAAAAAATAAAACTCATAAAGTTGACAATATAAATTTCAATTTCCATTGTAATCCAAAGTACGCTATAAACATTAACTAAAAAGTAGATTTAAGATATTGCATGTACAATATAATATAAGTTAATACAAATATCATATTGATCAATTGAAATTTAAAACATAATTCAAAATTTCTATTTTAGTTTGTCAACATACATAAGTTGAAATTTCAAATTGAAATTGTTATTTCATGGAAATTGATCAAGAATTAGCCAAACTTGGTTTCAAATGAATTACTAATTTTCAATATAATGTTGGAAACTGTTTATTTGATGCAATACCTTATTTGTTAAATATTCAATAACTTCAAACTCAATTCAAATTATTTCTATGTTCCATTTAGAAGAATGTTTAAGGTTTGAAATACCATAAAGATTGTTATGTTGCAAATATGAATTAAATTATGAATTTCTACATGATTTACATCATGGGCAAGTAAACATTGAAAAAACATACATTAAAAAATGTCATCATCAATTTTAAATGGTGGAGTATGGGGTGACTTTACTGATGTTTATTAAATATCACAATACTTGCAATGTCCAATCTATGTTTGGAATAAAAATAACGGCCACATAATGATTAAAGTACGAAATGAAAGCAATGGGAATACATTGCACATTGTGTACAAAAACAACCACTTTGAATTTATAAATACATGTTATCAAATAATAGTTTCTTTCAATTGGCAAAATCAAAATATGTGTGAAACAAAAACTGATGGTGTGACAAAAAAACCCATTAATAAAAAAAATTAGCTCTATAACAAACAAAAAAGATTTACATTAACTTTTTAGTTAGATAATAATATTTTGGAAATTAAAAAGAAATCATAAATGAATGCCACAGTAAATTACATTAACATTCACAACCAAATTCCCAATGTTGGGGTTGAATATATTGCAAATCAAACAACATTTGAAACACATTGACTATAGAAGAAAATAACAACCTACCTACTAAATAAAGTTTCTTCAAATGAAAATGGAAAAAAAATCAAATTTACCATTCCCCAAGAAAAAGACATAGCACTAAAGAAAAAACAAATCTAAGATACTAATACACAATATATTTCCAAAACTTCGCATTACATAAAACCATTTTCTGGGAGAAAACCTTTAAATAATGATATTGGATCTAAGAAAAAAATATCTAATTTAAATTGTAACCGTCATAATTTTATCTATTCATGTAATTTGAATACTTATGATATAAGTCTTTTAAAACTCAATAATTCACTAGAAGAAAATTTTCACATATTAAACAAAGCATCACAAAATATTAATAATACTAAAAACAAAAATGTAAATAAAAAGACTTGTAGTTATTTTAAAAATAGAAATGAATCTAGTGGTATTACAACAAACAAGTTTACATAAACCAAAACAAAAGATAAGCATATCATAAAATACGAAAAAAAAATTCAAGACATTGCAAAACATGTTTATTATTCTTGTCAAAATTTATTTTTTGCATATGAAATCCAATATCAAATTAAATCATGTATTAATTGATTTTTTCCAACGATTCCAATTACAACATTAGATGATCATGTATTAATCTCTAAAACATGCGAACGAAAAATAAAACATGGCAAACCATTCGATTCAAATCTACAAAATCATATTATAAAGAAAAAAACCAAACATGAACTTTAATTTGATGTTAAATAATATTAAAGAACATTTGTTCGCACCTCACCTTACATTTGCACAATTTTTTCAATTGCAAAGATACAAACAATACAAAATACATGAGAGTGTTGTGACTATTCCAACTAATTTGAATCTAGTTCAAAAATGTACTACCACATATGCCATATGATGATTTATCAATTATTATGCTTTTAAAAAGGAAATTGAAATATAATCAATATATGTGATAGGTTATGTTCGTGTTAATATAGTTATGAAAGCCTTACGACAACTTTGTTGAACGCCCTTGTACATAAGTGCAAAAATCTTTATAAAATCGAATTAGTAAGATCAAATAGAATTTGCAAATGAAAGTAGAAACATTGATTTCCAACAAAAAATTATTGAAAATGACGTCAATGAAGAAAATTCTAACAAATTCAAAAAAATGCTAGAAAAAGACAACATAAATACATTAATACATAACCTCCAAAATGGAAAACAAATCGCCAATGACAATAATAAGTCATTAATAAATCGCACCAAGTGCAGGTTTTCAACTTTTAGTATTATTTCAAAATACATATTTTGAAGAGTATAACTTTCCAACTTTATTTTTTGGTCATTCAAGACCACCATTGAAATGTTCATATCAAAAAATAGCACATGTAGACTAGCACAAATAGGAAATTTACATACCATATAACGAATATTTTTTTCAAAACAATTAAAATCTCGATTTAGTTCATATTATCTTTTTCATGGATTCACATTCGAAAAGTTTTTCTTTTGGGGTGTGTTCTAATAGCCAATGATGTATCAAACAATGTCAACTTAGATAAAATATTGAAATGTGACCTTGGCTACAAAGAACTTGGACGTATATGAACATCTCCAAATTATTTAGACCAACTTTGAAAAGATGTCTTTGTAATGATTAGACAATTAAGGCCATTTACATTTTGTATAACATTCATGACATGCATTTGATTGTCCTACACTTATAGAAACACTAAAGCAATTATACGAAAAACATACTAATGAAAAGACAATAATAAAAAATGGCAATTCACCAACCGTTAGAGGATTTGCTAAAAATGATATTGTTATTTGTGTGTGATATTATGCACATGGAATGAATAATTTTCAGAAACTTTTTAAAAATAGTTTTATCATGTTTGGTGAAGTACAAGATTTTTCTTTTATGACATAATTTCTATTAAAAATTTTAGCACATACCCATGGATTACTATAGGTAAAAAATGCCCCATAATACAACATTTTTTCAAAAAAGGAGGTCAAATTTTTTGTTAATACATATTTAACAACATATCAAACAATATTGAAAACTTAATTACGAACTACATAAATACACAAACACAAATGAACTAAACACGTAGGAAAGAAGGTCAATGGATTTGTCGTTTTCAATTTCCAAAACCTCCAATGAGATGCACAAAGTGTTACCGCCATTGACTGAAAATGAATGTACATGAAACCTTTCTCAAATACCAATTCAAATATTTTAAAACTTGTTGACATGGGGTCAAGTAAAGAAAATTCTTTTGACGAATTCCTTTCAAACTTACAAATGAATGAAAATATTTACTTTCTTGTGTTACATTTCACTTTGCGAAAACCAACATTGTTCCTAAAACCTAAATTGTGTGACTTATGCACAAATCCATTCAATACACATGTAGGATCTTTTGTGGGAAATAAATATAGATGTGCAATACATCTTAAATCCATTTACAGCTATAGTTTATTATATTTTTTTATTTAAAAAAAATAGATAAATCTATGATGAAAAAAATGTAATCAATTTTAGAAAAATGCAAACGTGAACAAATAGAAACATCTGAAAAAATTGAAAAATTAGGAACAACATTTTTAAATGCACAACAAATGTTTGTGCAACAAACTATACACACATATTTATCAATCCCATTATATCATTCAATAAGATCATTTCAATTCAAAAATACATGTGAGGAACATGATAAAACTTTTGGTTTATTACCATAAAAAATGTATGTAATTTATTTCCGATTTCAACAGACATGCATTTTATATCAGTAATTGATAAATACAAAACACAACTTCAATTTTTGGTGCACATTTCTTTAGTAAATTCTTTTGTTGAACATATTTCTAAAAATAAAAATAAAATATAAACAAAGCAAAATTATTTGTTGGGTGTCATTTAATTTACATAAAAACCTTGAAAATCGTTATAAAACATTGTTGCTACTATTCAAACCTTTTTGTGAAACAAAAAAAAATTTGAAAAAAAATTGTATTTCATGGAACAATGCATACATCAATTCAAAAAACCCCAAAAAAAATTGTATATAATTTCAATCAAAATGGTGATTGTAATAATGAATGGGATGATTTGCAATCACAATTTTTTAAATACACACAAAAACACAAAATAAGTGGATGGGAAAATCTTTTTTCAAAGGAAATAATTAATAATGTAAGTATTCCAAAGAAAAATGCATTGATTACTAATCTTAAAGAAATCAAACCATATGATTTAAAATATGAAAATAACAAAAAATCAAAAGATAAATATTTGAAAAATAATTAACAACATATAATGATTCCACTTATGTTGATGAACATTTACCATACAAATTATTTTCAATAGAAATGTGAAAAATTAATAATGAACAATGAACATTTTTTGATGACATCCTTTTAAAAAAAGAAAGACACATATCAAATCCTTTATGCATTTTCTTCATTTAAAGCACAAGAATAGGGAAAGCATTCACATTAATGTGCATCATTCAAAACATGTTACATGAATATTACATATGAAAAACACCTAATACTAACCCTTTGAAACCAATAATAATGAAATTAACATACATAGGAAAAACATCATTTAATAACGACACCACAATACATTTTGCACTTGCAATTCCAATAATTAGCAAATTAATGATGAAAGATGTGATATTTTAATTACAACATATACTCAATTACAACCATTAATAATAAATGAAATATCTTTAGTTGGTAATAGTTAGTTGTCATTCATTAACCATAAATTATGTGTAGTAAAATAAGTTCATGACAATTTCATGGGTGGTTTAGACATCATTATGTCATGTGATTTTTACCAAGCTCCACTAATTTGAGATTCATGGATTTTTAGACCAAGATTGGACATGCTTAACATTCTTGGAACAAATTTTTGAAATGAGCATGTAAAATGTTATGAATTGAAACAAAATCATGTGACGAAATGATTCCAATTTCATTAACATTTTAAATTGATTTCGAACAACTTCAGAAACTCATGACGACATAAACTTCATTAACCAAATTTGTTTGAAAATGCCACCACTAGATACCACCTTGCCAAGTTTATTCTATACAAATATTAAAACAATCGAACATAATTTCAAAACACATTTCAAAACACACTAGGTGAAACATTCAAGTTTGTAGCACAAGATATTCATTCAGACACACGTCATGTCCACTTTCAACTATTAGATTTCACAAACCAAACAACTATACTCCATCAACTATTCCATAAAAGACATATGTTAATGGAACTATGTGGTAGGAACTATCACACATCATATAGTTTTATTAATGGCACTAATGGAACATTCAAAGAATATACGAAAAATGTTTTGAAACCATTGATATGGATCAATTTCCATAATCCTTGCATTGGATTCAACACTAGGTTAGAGATCTTACACATATACCAAAAATTCCCCACACTTAACAAGAATTGGACACAATTGAACAAAAGGTCATTGAAATACAAATAACCAACAACCTATCTCATATTATCACAAGAATCCAATTTCCTATCCAACTAACTACATGAAACACTATACACTGTGCACAAGGTTTAACCCTTGAATGTTTGGCATTTAACTTTGTTGGTGTAACAAAACATGGTTTAACATATACAACATTATATTGAATTCATTCCAACAAAATTTTATATTTATTGTCTCCATTGTTAATTTAAAAATTTCAAGTAGATCCTCTTATTGAATAAGAAATGTATTGATTCCAAACTATTGCACAATATGAATTAACACTCCCACCTTTTAAATCTTATTGTGAAAAATTCATGGTCATACAGTAGAACCTATCTAAGTTAATACTGCCGCGACCGGGGGTTCTGTATTAATTTAAACATGATATTAATAAAGAGAGGGTCATTAAATAATTCTTCGCTCGCGCCATTTGTAACATTTGCTACCCATGGCGTTCACGTTGGATAGCAGCAACCCACAACCACAACTACAGCCACAACCAGAACCACAACACAATGGCTTCAAAGAGGTCCACCAATACGAACATGACCAACGAGGTTCGGATAGCTCTTTGTGAGCACAAGAAAAAACATCCATTGCTCACGCAAGCAGACTTGATCATGTGGCTTTAGGAGACACATAACATTTCTGTTAGTCAAGGAACGATTTCTCTGACGCTCAAACGTTTGGCTGAAATCCTTGCCAAGAAGGAGGATGTGAACCGAGCGGCAAAGCGGCAGCGGTCTGTGAAGTACCCACTGATGGAGACAGCTCTATACCGGTGGTTCTTCACATACTAGGACCAAGTCAATATGTCAAGTGACCTCACCAAAGAGAAGGCTGCGTACTTCCTTGCCGAGCTCTACCCTGGCCACGGGGCCTTTGAGTTCTCAAATGGGTGGCTGGAGGCATTCAAAAATCGCCGCAACATCAAGTCCTATCGCCGCTTTGGGGAGTCTAGATCAGCCAACATGGTTGTGATTGAAGAGAGCTTGCCGCAGATTCGTTTGACTCTGGATCAGTATGAGTGGCGTGACATCTACAACATGGATGAAACTGGATTGTTTTACATAATGCAGGTAAGTGCAGCATGATATTGTATGCCCATTGCCAAACCATCGACTTACTTTCACTAACACATGACATCTCAACAGGCGGACAATTCCTTGGTCACAAAGCAGTTTGAAGGACGCAAACAAAACAAGGAGCGTCTCATGCTGGCTGTGTGTTGCAATGCTGATGGCTCGGACAAGCTTCCACTTATTGTCATTGGCAAATACGAAAACCCTTGCTGTTTCAAAAACGTCAACCGAGACAACTTTGGATGCAAGTACCGAAGCAACCTGAAGGCCTGGATGACACAAGTCATCTTTCTCGAGTGGCTGAAAGGGTTTGATGCGCGGATGGCAGGGCGTAATGTTCTTTTAATTATGGACAACTGCAGCGCACATATCCCGTTAATGCAGCTCGCATCTGTTGTCACATTCCGCAACACAACCGTGTTCTATTTGCCACCAAACACGACCTTGAAGATTCAGCCTTGCGACATAGGAATTATCCGAAGCCTCAAGGCTTACTATCGGCACCGTTTCAATCGCCGCCTCATTCAGCGCCTTCAGGACAAGGTAGCAGACCCTGAGAAGATCGACATCCTCGAGGCTATGCACATTGCTATTGCAGCTTGGAGCATGAATGTGAAGCCAGAAACAATCCGCAACTACTTTCGCCATTGCCGAATTCGCACCATCGATGCTGATGTAACACCGGTCCCGGAAGAGCTACTTATTGACCCTGAGGTGATCAAGGACCTCGAAGAGCAGGTTCAAGAGCTTCAGTACTGGAACCCAATGGATATTCGTAATTTCATCGATTATCCTGCTAAGTGCGAAGTTGCTTATGTTCCGATTCAGGAGGAAATTGTGCAGGACCTCTCCACCAATCCTGTGCCGGAAGATGAAGTGGAGGCCGACGACAGTCAAGAATCCATTCCTGTGAAAGCAACTGAGGCACTACAGTGTGCAAGTTTGATGCAGCAGTTCTGGATGCAGCAAGACATCGTCGACCATGAGATGCTTGCTAGCATCCAGACAATCAAAGACAAGATCAACATTATGAGGTCTAGCAAGCTCGTTCAGAAGCCAATCTCGGAGTATTTCTCCAAGGTTTAGCTGCCCAAATGTAGAAAAATTTGTGTCAAATCTATGTCTGCCATAGTGGTTATCAATATAAAATTTTTTGGGACCGCCTGTGGAGTATCAATTATTAACTTTTGGAGGTTTATTAATAAATGTATGGGGCCTGACTTGGGACTGGACCGTACATATTAATTATCACAGGTTATTAATTTAGGCAGTATTAATTTAGACAGGTTCTACTGTACAATCCTTGAATATTTGTTCTTTAAAATTGCACTTTTGCAATGTCCTTGCAGATCCAAATCTATTAACATCACATTTTTTTGCTTGAATGAAACAAGAATAAAAAAGAATCAAACAAATAACAAGTTGTACCTTGCAATATTGAAAAAATTCAACATCATCTCATGTTAAGATGAACATGAAAACTTTTAGATAAACAAATTCGTTGAGAAATGTTGGTGTTGAATTTATTATTGCATTTTTCAACGGCAACACATGCAAAACATTGTATTTAACTATATTTTACAAGCCACCTAAAATGCAAGTAATTTTTTTTATTGCATACTAGAAACTATCATTAAACAAATGTGTCAAAACATTCCCATAATCATCATAGGAGATTTCAATGTTGATATCTTAACATAAACATGTCAATCCATGACACTACGTAATTTCATGAATACACAAAAATTCAAACATATATTTTTTGAATACACAACCATTAATAAAACACAAATAGACCACATATGGACAAATGCACCAACACAACAATGTCATTCAAGATCTATTCAAACTTACTAGTCAAACCATAAACCTGTTTACATCACATTTAGATTACCAAACTATGTGCCTTGTTTCATTACACCAACATATTAAACACATATTCACATACATCTAAACATCAATTTCAAACAAAATCTTTAAATTTGCATTTTTTCTTAAATGTGCCCATGTTGATGAATCCTTGTGACCATTCCATAATCTAATTAAAGTGAAGTCCTTTATGGAGTCCATTACCCAACAAAAACACTTCTTATGACACATTAAAAGTGATTTTCAATATTACATATTCATTACATTCATTTCAAAAAATTCAAATGTTTCCATATTGTATTACCAATATTAAAAGACAAATTCATTAATAAATTTCAAAATCAATTGATTTAACATTTTAAAAAATAAAATAACACTCATTACCATGAAATGGTTTAATACATTTCTATAGTTACAAATTGCAATACCTCATTTTCTTGGAGATTCTCGATGTTTGAAGATGAAATGTTTGGGACCACATCTTCACATGTAGGTGGTCCATCAACTCCACCAATAATGTCAACAATAAACAATCTTATGTAACCATGGTGCATATGAATTATGTGCACTAGACCTAGCAAAAATATTGTTGAATTCCAAAACCTTCAAGTTCAACCTATTAAATTGTTAAGTTTTAAAACCTTGAAGTTTGACTTACAAGGAAAAGGAAAGTGATCTGACAAATGCAACTTTGACAAGTTGTATGAAAGCACAAAACATGAAAATTTGTGCAAAAAATGGAAAAAAGATTTCAAAAATCCCTTACCTATCCCAAAAGGGCCAACACTTGAACATTGGAATACCAGCTTTGAATTTTGAAGAGTTGCAAATATTGAAGAGTTGAATTTCAAGCTCCAACCTTTTCTTTTCTCTACTCTTCCACATTTCTTCAAAGTTAAAACAATTAGATTGACAACTCAACATTTAGACACAAACTTCAAATGTTCATACACATACCTTAATCCTTAAACGTTCAAACACATTACATATACCTCAAACCTCAAACATTTAGACATAAACTTTAAATGCCTAACGTTTAAATTTCAAACCTCACACCTTAAACACTTAAACGTTCAATGCTTAAACCAAACCTCATACCTCAAATGTTTAGATTTTCAAACACTCAAACCTTCAACATTCAAACCTCAAACTTCAAACACTTAGACTTAAAGTTCACACCTCAAAGTTTACACACTTAAACATTAAACCTTAACATTCAAAGCTTGAAGCTTAAACCTCAAATGCTCAAACACATAAAAGAAAGTTTGTAGGAAGGGTCAAACTTTTAGTGCTACTTCTACAAAACTTTGATGTGACATAAAGAAAACCAAGGGACAAGGGAAGCTTGAAAACCCTAAACTTACAAAGGATATGCATATCTAGTTGTACATACCCGAACCCTAAACATTATATCGAGGACATGTATAACATAACTATGCATATCCGAGATTTCACAAAAACATAACAACAAATATGAATAATGAAAAAACCTAGGTTTGCATATAAGTATATGTATAAGGATATATGAAATGATTTATTTAAGTTGGTTACCAATAGTTCCAAATATGGAAAATGGGCAGAAATCGAATATGAATAATTGCTAACCATGACATTATGGATGTTGATAACCAATCACTTAACTATATCTGACCAACATTGGTGTATACCTATTGTTGGAAATCTCATTAAACTTGAATTTGGGGATGGTAGATTATTTGTGTGCACCAAAGGATGTCCTTTTGATTCAAATTGTCATTTTGCAATAATCATAATAACACTAATAATAATCATAGTTCACAACATGTTGAAGATTTAAACTTGATGTCAAAAAATTATCATTGATCTCTTTTTGTACCGTCTTATAAACACCAATTTGGAAACTAAATAGAACCCAACACATATAAAGTTGGTTTAAAAAGATTATGTACATAATCTCTTGTGTTATTAGATCCTTTGTTAGCCTTGCCTACCAAGGCAAGGATATTGTGTTTAAATTCATTATAGAATATAATAGCTTAAGGGATTTTGGCCCTTGGGTAATAGGTCTATTTATATTTGAAGATTTTTGAGAGGTGATATTTTGGTTTATGCTCAAACTTGAGATTAGCTATAGAGTTATAATATCTTGAAGAATTTTGGTTTCTTTTAGAGGATTTTTTGAAGATTATATTTTTGCATGGTGAAATATTTGAGTTTCCATAATTCTTCTATTGCCTTAAGATAGTTATAAAATGTAAACAGCAAGGCCATAGTGTGACACACCTCTTGTTAACTTCTAGCAAATGTTGAATTCATATAGTTAGGTTTATATTATATAAGATGACTTAGAAAAATAGATCTTTTCTTTGGTTAGGTTTGGGGTTATGACTTATATATATATATATATACATCTTTTTTTTCTTTTTTACCTTCTTTTAGTGTTTTGAACATGGACAATTTCCTTTAGTGTGGTTTTGTTAAGAGATTATTGCATTTAACTACACACCTTTTAATTAAAAGAAATAATATTGATCACGACATGCCTATTGGGAAGGATATTAGTATTAGTGTGAATGAAACCTATTAAAATGTAGCAATTTGCAATTGTTTTCCATTACTTATTCCTGTACCAATTTGCAAATTTTGAATTATCTAAGTATTACCGGCATACTGAAGTACCTAATTAATTACACAAGACAATGGTTTTAGGACCTTAATTTGGAACCCCACTTAGCGCCCCCCCCCCTCCTCCCCTTCCCCATCCCTCTCTCCCAAAAGAGAGAAGTGTTGGAGTGTGATTGGGTTTGGGACCTGGAACGAAAGCCACAGAATGGTGAATAGACCAATGAGCGACGCCGTAGCCACTCCTGGCCAATCAGTTTGCCTGTCACCCTATCCCACAATATCACCCCAAAAAGCCCGAAAAAAAGAAAAAATAAAGAAAAAGAAAAAAAACGGCACTCTGGGTGTGTCTCTCTCTTCCTATCTCTCTTGCGTTGAGTATCGCTCGCTGCACTCGTGCGTCTTCTCTCTCTCTCTCTCGCTCACAGCCCTTCTTCTCTCACGCTCTTGCACGGTCTCCTTGTTGCTGTTTGAGCGGAAGACATGGCGTCTGCGGTGTGTGCTTCTTCTGGCGTTGCTGCTGCCACAATCGCAGCTGCTTCCACCAGGTATTTTGGTGAAGAAATGAAACAAATTTCTGACTTTTTGGGCGGCTTTTTTCCCGACTTAATGTTTTTCTTTTCTTTTCTTTTTGTGCTGTTGTTGCAATGGCAGTTATGATGTCTTTGCTGTTTAAGGTATGCGGGTTTTTGGAGGTTGTTTTGGACTTATGTTATCGGATTATTCAGGTGTCGTGTTCGAAGAGCTTGATGAGATTCTTCTTATCGGCTGTTGTTTCGAGTGCTGATGCTTTCGGGGGTTCTTTGGAAGTGAAATTGGGAGGGAGTGATTGTTAGAACTGGATTTTTTTTCTTTTTCCTCTTGTCTTATTGATTGTTGGAGAGTGAATTTGAGTAGCTTTGTTGTTGTTGTTTGTTGCTGTGCAGTGCTCATAAGGTAGTGAGCAATGTAGGGACCGTGAAGGCGTCGTTTCTCTCTGGTCGTGCTCTGCGGCAGTCGAGGCTGGCGTCGGCAGCTGCTAAAGGATCCATGACCGTGAATGCAGTAGCAGTATCCCCCCAGGACAGGCCGCTGTGGTTCCCCGGGAGCACTCCCCCCGATTGGCTCGATGGCAGGTAGGTCTACAAGGCTCATTTCCTCTTGATCCTTGGACGCCCTCATTTGAAAAAGGTCTGACAAATTTGAAATACGGATATCCTTCAATTATCGAATAGTGATTGTCCTTTTATCATCAGTTGTGTCAATTCAGAGCTTCGGCCCATGTGGCAGCCATTGCTACTGCTTAATACTTCTAAGTGCATTTTGAATCTGGAATTTTTTCTAATGCCCCTTTCTTCACTAGTCTGTCATTTTTTCACTTGGAGTCATCTTGGCCTGATGGATCCTAAGTTCTTTCTGGGGCTTGATATTGCAGTTTACCTGGAGACTTTGGTTTTGATCCTCTTGGCCTTGGTAAGCATCCCTAATTTCATTTTGACACATGCTGGACTAAATTCTGCTTAATTTTTCATTTCTTAAGTGATAGTTAAGTCACTGTCATACATATGGTCCCTGAACAGGTGTGAGACGGGCACTTTTGTTCATACTGGTGTGTGTTTTTCATTTTTTGTTTGTTTTTTGTCTCCCCTTGTTTGGTTCTTTCTGTGGCTTCCTGAGGAAGTGTTAACCTTGCTGTTTCTTCTTCATTGTGAGAATGGAGATTTCTCTATTCTTATGAAAGATATTAATTTTTCATTTCTTAACAGGAAAAGAATCTAAGCAAACTGATAGAACTACTGTATCAAATCACAATGAGAGGTCATGTACCATAGCAGGCACTCACAAAATCTTCAAACAGCTCTCAGTCTGTTCTGTATTTTTGTCTTTTTGTGGTTCTTACAGAATGCAGGTAATTTTGGGCTTGAATCAGCTGAATTTTATGCTCTGGATTGATGTCCATCTAGTACTGATGCTCATGTTCCTTATTAATTGCAGGGTCTGAGCCTGAGTTGCTTAAATGGTTTGTGCAATCTGAGATTGTGCACTCCCGGTGGGCTATGCTTGGAGCAGCTGGTATCTTCATTCCGGAGGCCCTTACAAAGGCAGGAATTCTCAACACTCCATCATGGTTCACTGCAGGAGAGGCTACATACTTCACTGATTCTACAACACTCTTTGTGGTGGAGCTTATTCTTTTTGCATGGGCTGAAGGAAGGAGATGGGCTGACATCCTGAAGCCTGGTTCTGTCAACACTGACCCGATATTCCCCAACAACAAGCTCACTGGTACGGATGTTGGTTACCCAGGGGGCTTATGGTTTGATCCTCTAGGCTGGGGCTCAGCGTCACCTGAGAAGGTCAAGGATCTGAGGACCAGGGAGATCAAGAATGGAAGGTTAGCAATGCTGGCAGTGTTGGGTGCTGCATTCCAGGCTTTGTATACAGGCACTGGTCCTATTGACAATTTGCTGGCTCACCTTGCTGACCCAGGGCACAACACCATCTTTGCAGTGAGTCAACTTTCTTCTCTCTTCTGTTGATGTAACAACATATTCTTTCAGTTTTGTATGTATGCTATCAACTAAATTTATTTTCCCTCTCAGTTGTTTTGCTAATTCTTGGTTTGTTTCATATGCAGGCATTTGGAAAGTAAGCCTCATCTGTTGACAAGATCAAGACAGGAGTTCTTTTTTCATGTAAACTTCAAATTGTATGATGAATCTAAATTGCTGTGCTTGGAATGGAATGTTGCTGTTAGAGTATCACTATTTGTGCATACTTTCCATCTCTTGCAAAGTAGTATTGCCTGTCATCTACCAGACCTCACAATCTAAGCATTTTCAAAGCTTTTCCTTACATGTTTTTTCTCTTGGGACATCCCTCTGAATTTTGGAAGTTCCCTATCAGCAATCATGGATATGATAAAAATGTTGTTTTCAGAATGGTTAGCTGTGCCTATTGTTCTACAAGAAACTTCTACTGTGTATTCACAGTTCGCGCAGTAGCATGCCATACTGTCAGCAAAAGTCTCATCAAAGACTTCCCCCCTCTTGGAAGCAGGGATCAAAATTCTGACCACATGGTTTTTCTCCACCAGAGATTGTGTTTTTAATTACTACAATCAAATCCCAATTGCTTGCCATTCAATGAATGACAAGCAAAGAGAGCAGAGGTTGGAATGGTAAGCAAAAAGATAAGAAGAGTCCAAGCTTGAAGTAGTTGAGAATCGAGATTTCAATGCATGGCTATTGCCAAGTTGATTGTACTATAAAACAGCCAAGTCAAAGATTGCAGTGGAAGCAAATGCATTTAAGATTTTCAGTGAGACTATCAATGCAGCAAACTTGAAAGCCTGTCTTGAAATAGAAAGGTGAGAGCAGAAAAGAGAGAAGGAAAAAAGACAGAGAATTGACATTTTGTGATTTGTAGAAAAAACCTGTGAGTGTTACAGGAAGAAGAATTTGAGGAAGCAAAATTTTGCTTGCAGTAGCAGTGATTTATTCTGTGAAGTTTATGTACCAAAGATTTGAGGCTTTGGAAAATAGTTCTTCACTGTTGAAGTTCTTCACCTATGACATGGGAACCGAGGGTGTAGTTATCTTATATGTGTAACAATATCCTTGAGTTCAAAAATATAGAACAAACAAGTTGTCAGTTTGTCACAATGTGCTTGTGTCTTGCATCCTTGAGTTCAAAATACAGAACAAACAAGTTGTCAGTTTGTCACAATGTGCTTGTGTCTTATGTGCTTGTGTCTTGCATCCTTGAATGAGATGGAGGGTCCCTGGTTGGTGGGAGGAGAAGGCAACATTTGAGAAAATAATTCGTTCTAAATGACTTCCTAAAATCGACTTTGCAAATATTTTCTTTGCGATACTACCAAGTCAAAACAGTCTGTATTGATCTCACTAGAGAAGGAACCTTACTATCAAAATTTGCTACAACCGAAGCAGCATGTTTTTTCTTTTGGTGAAATTTTGCATTGTGGTGACGAAAACAAAACTAGGTCACTCATACATTAGGTTAATGTAGTGAGTTGCAGCATGTTGCTAAAATACAACATAATTCCGAAATTTTTCTACTTTCCTTTCTGATTTGTTACCAAATTTGGCTGAACTCCTCCTGTTGATGATTGCCAGACCATCTACTTCACAACATTGGAGAAAGAAATCCTGATTCTAATTTTAGGTGAAGATCTAGTTTAAATATTAATTTTGAAGCAAAGTAAAAACAAATTCCTCATTGTGTAGTGGCTTCACTCCTTACAGCAAATTCAACTTTCAAATTAGCAATAGTTTCAAATACGAAATGTTCAATGAAGTTATCAAAAATTCAACTCAATTGATGATACTAGTACAACACTTGGTGAACATTCCTTAGTAAAATTTATTTGAAATAAAAAATATGCATTTTTTTTTTGGTTGTTTGGCATGTGGAGCAATTTTCTCCATAATGCAAAGAAGAGCAAATAATAAATATCATTTTTGAGCTTTAAAATTTGTAATGATATGAATGGAAGACAAGTTTTTAATTGAAGCACATATGCTTGATGTTTTTAAAAATGTGTTGGTGAAAATGTGATCCAGGTTGAGATTAGCCTTTGACTAATTTGAAGGTTGTAAAAAACCTAAAGAAAAACCTTAAGAAAAGTAAAAGATGGGCATCACATACAAAAAGTGTGCCATTGGCTTAATGTAATAAAACATAATAACAAAATATTCACAAAAGTGAAACCATTTGAGATCGTTTGACTTTCTCTCAATGTGTAATTGTCATAGAAGTGTTTTTGTTGTACCTACAACCAAAAAATCCAATGTTAATGAAAAGTAAAAATTTAATAGATTTGAATAAGTTTATGAGAATGGAGGATGGAGTGTTAGGAATTTGGGCATTAGGAGGATTGTGACAAGAAGTGAGTTGTAATCTACAATTTCCAAGGGATAGTTGGATAGCACCATAGTCACCCAATAGGCATGTGACCAATTGAAATATGTGTGAAAACAATTTATACATACCAATTTTAATATGGGCATCTTAAGTATGAAATGATTGTAATAAAATAATATTTTTATTAGGTGTATTTAAAATTAAAGTAATTATTTTAGTGACATGTGCAATATATTTATTTTGTGGCGAATTTTTGAAACCTAGCAATAAATCAAAGGGCTGGCAAATCCAACAAAGGGTTCTTTGAGAATTTAAAAACAAAATCACCATATCTTGAAAACAAAAGTTTAAAAATTTGCCATATTTAGATGGTGTGTTCCTGCAAGTTGCCAAAACTAGGCAAGAGTCTAAAAAAATCTACTTGTCCACTAGGACAGTTGATATTTATTGCTAATTGATGCTTTGGATCCTAACTAGTGCACCTATTTAACAAATTTGAAAGAAAAAACCCTAGATATGTGTGACAATAATGTAATTTGGAATACTTTTAGTTAGAAACATATACATTTTGGACTGACATGTTGAAATTAAGAAAATATTTTTTCTAGACATTTTGCACCTACATATATACATTTTTTTATCAATAAAGATATTGAATGAAATGTGAAAAAATTAGGTGTGGGGAACACATTTCAAATTTAGATTTTGAAATAATATTGCTATAGTTTTAGTCTTCTAAGAAATTGCGAGGAATAAAATCATTTGGAGGAAGATTTCCAAATTTATTTTTAAGTTGACTTGATTTATGACTTTAAAAAACATGACATATGTGATGGAAATTTTTTTTCATGTCAATGATAACTTTTGTGAAAATTGTTGCGCCTTGTGATTAGTCATAGCATATGCTAGTATTATTGGAAATGATGTTTTAAAATAATATCTATCAAATGTATATTTTTGCTTTTAAGAATCATTTTGTGGAGTTATTTGCTAGTTGAACTTATATTTTTAGCTATAACATTGTTTTGAGGATAAAAAACGATAACTGTGGTAGTTGCGATTACACCATTTATCACTCTTTTCGGTACGGTAACATTGTTTTTGTGAACATGATTAATGCACCTATAACAATGTTGTTTATGTGGTTAAAAGACTTGTCATTTAAGCATGGTTCAATGTGTTTAATATTAGTAGCATTTGTGTTTATTTTTACTTGGTATATCATTATGTGGGTATTGCTACATGGGGTTTTTAGACATTATGGGCTTAAAGTACAGTTCGAGTATTGCATATGTGAACATTTTCAATGATGGAAGGGTTTAATAATTCAATGTGGCCATTGCCAAAATTTGTTTTAATATATGGGTTCATAATGTCATGTATGTATTGCATTTTGGGTTTTTGTTCAATGATGAATGTTTACAGAATTATAAACTATCTTGGTGCAGGAATTTGTCCTACTTCCTTCAGTCATGGGAAGGGTTCCAAAATCCCATTCCATTCATGTCCAAAACCCCACTAAGTCCCCTTTTTCAAACAAGGACTTGGTGTGGAGGTCTGGGTTACGCCATGGAGGGCAAAATAAAGTGACCATTCAATTTGCTTATGTTCCATATGCTCACATTTCGGAATTCTTGGAAGGTGAATGAAGGGATATGAGCACCCTTGTGGAATGGAATGTTTACAAAAACTTTCCAAGCCAAACAAATGTTAAGCAACCAATTATCAAAAACCACCTCGGGCATACGTGGTAAACATTTATGGCATTAACTTTTTTTATTTTTTAAATTCATATACCAAGATGTAATCATTTACATTTTGAAAGTTTTTTGGTTTAGGTATCAGTGTGGATATGGACTAGAGGACTATTGGGAAAATTCAACCCACACTCGATCTATTAAGCGAAGATGCCTAGCGTCATTCTCAATCAAACGTCTATACACATAACCTGATGTGGCTGAGATCATAATTTATCATAAGGCCCATACACGAATTGATGGGTCATTCGCACATGGTGAGCATGACCTGGAATCCATTTCTCGTATGTCTCGTTATGCTCCACGCATGTCACAAGCATTGAAGGACCACATATGGGCCCAACTAAACTTAGGTTACACAACCAAACAAATATATGACAAGCATAAAGCAATTTGGTGGGAACATGTGAATGCGGGTCAAAGCATGACACGAGATGATTTCATTCGACTTCAAGACATTGCATATTTGGATCGGAAACATAAAAAAGGGACTTGGCGTTTACACACCAACCCTGCAATTTCAATTCGGTCTTGGGCTTTCCAACATCCGGAAGATGTATTCTTTCTCCAAGATGTTGGTGAAATCAACGAGACTCAAGTCCCATTCACCATAGGTATTCAAACATCAACTCAATGTGAGTCCATGCTATCATATGGTCACAATGGTGTCATTTCTATGGATGCCACATTTGGCACAAATGACATGAAATTCCATCTATTCACCTTGATGGGGTTTGATGATCATCGCAC
>Ga0116229_10004622_pt1 | contig 22568 bp, 17 predicted proteins | sample S1TSphgellanicum_3_FD_87313 | JGI IMG/M metagenome (GOLD analysis project Ga0116229, IMG submission 87313) | Host-associated microbial communities from peat moss isolated from Minnesota, USA - S1T2_Fc - Sphagnum magellanicum MG | ecosystem: Host-associated > Plants > Peat moss > Unclassified...
GCCCTGGTCGATTCCGAAGCTTCCGGACTTGACGATGCCTTCCTCCAGACTCCAGCTTTCAAAGCGCGTGTACTGGAAATAGGCGTCGGCGTAGTCCACGCGATGCTGGAAAATGTCGGCAAGCGCGCGCTGGATATGACTTTCGTCGATCCCGTGGGGCAAAAGCAGCAGCTCGCGCGCGGTGGTCAGTGCGGCAAAGGGCAAATCGGCGGGTTTCATGCTTGTCTTTCGTCTACAGGGTTCGGTGGTGCAGGGCTGGCACGCGCATCCGTGTCGTTGCGAGGTGCTGCAAGTCAATAGTACCCGTGATCAGCCCTTCGCCTTCGGGCAAGACCGCGACAACCTCGCCCCACGGGTCGATCAGCATGCTGTGCCCGAAAGTCACGCGGCCGTTGGGGTGCCTGCCGCCCTGGGCTGCTGCCAGCACGTAGCATTGATTCTCGATGGCGCGGGCGCGAAGCAGAACTTCCCAGTGCGCCTTGCCCGTGACATCGGTGAAGGCAGAAGGCACGACGATCAGGTCACAGCGGCCAAGCGCGCGGTACAGCTCCGGAAAGCGCATGTCGTAGCACACGGACAGGCCGATCCGAAGCGCAGTTCCCGCAACCGTGACATCGACTGCCACGGGCGTCGTGCCAGGCTCGATGGTGCGCGATTCGTCAACGGATTGGTCAAGAAAGCTGAACAGGTGAATCTTGTCGTAGCGCGCGATGGCCTGACCCTCGGGATTAAAGACGATAAGCGCGCTGCGTACGCGTGCCGGATTGGCGCTGGCAATAGGTAGCGTGCCGCCCAGGATCCACAGATCAAGGCGCCTTGCAAGATTTGCAAGGCACTCCTGGATCGGCCCCGCGCCCGCGCTTTCGCGAACGCCGACCTTGTCGGTCTCCTTGCTGCCGATGATGCAGAAGTATTCGGGCAAAAGGACCAGATCTGCGCCGGCAGCCTTGGCGTTTTCAAGCAGGACCGCAGCCCTCGCCAGGTTGTCCCCTACATCGGGCGACGAAACCATCTGAATCGCGGCAACCACCGGCAAGCGACGATGCGGCTCGGTCATGGCTTGGCCTTGCTGCCGGGCGCGGGCCCCGGCTGCGCGCCAGTGTCACCTGGTGCAGTCGGGGCGCTGCCCTGCTGCAATTTGTCGGCCGCGCCCGGGCCGGCCGCGCCCGGGCCGGCCTCGGCCGGGGCCGTTTCAGGTGCAGCCGGGATGACAACGCCGCTAGCCGAGGTGGTGACGCCGTCGCGCGTGATGTTGGGGTCGGCCCAGGGACCGGTGACGGTGTATTCGTAGGCCAGCGCCTTTGAGATCGGGTCCTTCAGCAACTCCTGGAAGAGCAGGGTGCCAACGCCGATCGCCGGGCTCGCAAGGAGCGCATAGGCCAGCGATCCGACGCCCAGATTGATCTGCGGCAGCACGCGCACGTGGAGGTTTTGTGTCTCGCGCTCGAGGTCGGCCGAACCATCGAGGCGCACAATCGCTGATGAGCCGCGCATCTCGAAGTCATGACTCGTGGCAACGCCGTTTGCGATCGCCGCATTGGCCGTGATCGAATCGAAGACGAAGCCGTTGGCAAACAGGTCGCTGAAATCGAAGGTCAAGCGGCGCTGCATGCTTTGCAGGCTGAGCACGCCAAGCAGTTTGCCAAAGCCCGGATCGACCTTGAGAAACTCGCCGCGCTTGACGTCGAGCTTGAGCGCGCCTGACAAGCTCTTGACGTCGATGGCGAAGGGCGAGCCGCGCCACGTGACGTTGCCATCGACATCTGCCGTGCCGCCCTTGAGCGTGGCGGGCATGCCAAGGCGCTCGAACATGCCGCCGACGTTACCGGCCGTAAGCGTCAGGGTCATGCTGGTCTGATCGGTGCCGGCGCGCGCGCCTCCGCCCCAGGTGCCCTTGGCCTGCAGGGTGGCGTCGGGGTTGGTGATATTGAGCTTGTCCATGCGCCATTCGCGGCTCGAGCCGCTCGTCACGTTGGCGGCGACGAGCTCGAGGCGGCCGAGCTTGTGGTCGCGCAACTGGAAATCCTCGGCGATGATGTCAAGCGCGGGAATCTGTGCCGGGGCGGCATTCGGATCGAGCAACTGCTGCGCTTCGGTGTTGGCCGATTGCGGCACGATGAGGCGCTCAAGGCGCGCGGTCACGCGATTTTGCAGGGCATCTCCGACGCCCGCGGCATCGCGCCAGAGAATCCGTCCTGCGACCTCTGTGGACGTCACATTCGCCTGCCACACGCCATTGACGTGCGCGGCGCCAAGCGAGACCTTGGCGAAGTGCTTGTCGGCGATCTTCAGGTCGTCGATGCGCGCGGACACCACATCGGGCGTGAACACCGATGAACTCGTCGCGTAGTCCGCTGCCACGGCAGCCGGACTTGACGCCGTTGCGCGCGTCGCCAGCTCGTCCAAGACCCGCTTCCATGCGTCGGCGTCGATCGCGCCTGCCGTGATGTTGGCAAAGGCACGGGCATCCGTGATCGTCGCCGGCGCATTGACGCCGTAGGCGACGTGCGTGACCTGCATCGACTGCGTGCTGTCGGCATCGCGCGCCAGCGCGACGTTGAAGACCGTGCCGAGATGGACATCGACCTGGTCGTGCGTCGGAGCTCCCGGGCGTTCGCGCGGGGCACTGATCGTGACGGACAGCGGCAGGCTCGTGGCTGCGGCCTTTTGCAAGGGTTCCGGAAGATCGAGGGCGATGCCGGCAAGCGTCGACTCGATCAGGACATGCGGCCCGTGCGCCTGTGTGCTGGCCTCGGTTGCGCCAAAGGCCGCGAGGTTGAGTGCCACGCGATAGGGTGCAGCGCCGCTCATGTGCGGTGCGAGATGCTCGGCAAACGGAAACTGCGGCACGCGCGCGAGACTTTCTGCCGGCAGGGTGCCGCTGCCGCGGATCTCGAGCACGCGATCGGCAGCGGTCGTGGCATCGAGTTTCAGATCGCCGCCCAGGAGCTTGCCGGTGATGCCCTTGCCGTTCAGGCTCGATTCGGAAAAGCTCAGCTCGCCTTTCACGCCGGCAATCTGCGGCAGCCACTCGAACAGCGTGAGATCGTTGTTGGCAAGTGACAGCCTGCCGTTGACGCTGGCTTTTTCCGGCGTCACGATCGGCACGCCAATGTCGATGTGCATGCGCGCATCGCCGCTTGCGCGGGTCTTCTCAAGCAGATGCCCGGACCAGGCGCTAACCGGGCTGGCGTTGACAAAGCGGATGTAGTTCTGTGCAGCGCCTGCGATGTCGGTAGACAGTTTGACTGCCGCGCTGCGCGCGCCGATATCGTCGACCTTGATGGTCAGTTTCGACAGGTCGTTGTCGTCGATGCGGGCGTGGCTGATGTCGGCTGTGAACCTGTCGCGCTCCATGACGAGGCTGCCCTCGGCGTCGGTCACGGCCGGCCAGCGCGGCTCCTCAACCCCGGCCGTGCCAGGCGTGCTCTCGCTCGATGACCGAGGCTCGGCCGGGATGTAGTCAATCGTCGCGCCGTGCACGCGCGCATCGATTCTGAACTGCTCGTCAGTCTCGCCAGCGCCGCCCTGGCCTTCGGCGGCCGTGATGCGCGCATCGCGAAAGGGAAATTTCTCGATCGGACCGCGCACCGTGAACGCCGCGTCTTCGGCCGTGCCGGCAACAAGTGCGCGCTCGAGGTAGCTCCTCGCATCGGCAGGCAGGGTGATTGGCATGTAGCGCGCAAGCTGGCGCAATTCAAGCTGCGTGATGCGCCCGCTCAGGTTGACCGTGCCAGGCCCGCGGCTGCCGCTTTGCGGACCGTGGGCATAGCTGCCACTGACGCTCGCGCTCAGGTCGGCATTGCGAAGGCTCGCACTTTCGACCTTGACGAGCAGATTCTCGCCCTTGGCTTCCCAGTTGGCACGCATCGACATCGAGGTCACCGGCACGATCGGCCGCGTGAACCACGCCGGCAGGTCAAGGGTCGCGTCGTGGGCGTCAACCGACAGCGTGCCGCCGCTATCGCTCATCGATGCGCTGCCGTCAAGATTGGTGAAGCCAACGCTGCCATCGCCAGGATCGTCGTCACCTTCGGGCGCGGGCTGGCCGTTTAGGCCCAGCCCCTTGAAGTCGGTATTGAAGTGGTAGTGGGCGGGCGCATCGGTCGGTCCATCCCAGCGGTACTGGATCCGGCTCAAGGTGCCGCGCGGCTCGACCTTTGCGATCCAGCTGCGAATGCCAGGCGAGATCGGCAATTGCCGCGCAAGGGTTGCAACTGTCGCAAGCGACAGCGTATCAGCGACGATGCGCCCACCCAGGGCTTCGCCCTTGCGGTTGAAATCGCGCTCGGCCTCGAAATTCGACACGGCCGCCTGGCTGCCATCGACGGTTTGCACGTGCAAGCGGTCGACCTTCAGCACGTCGCGCGTGGCGGCGCTTGCGACACTGATGCGGCCTTGCAACTCGGCCAGCTGCAATTCGGGCAATTCCTTGGACAGCCGTGTCGAGACATCGGCAAGGCGCACATCGGCAATCAGCGCTGGCAGGCGCGAGAGGCGCCCGTCGCGCTGCGACAGTGAGGAGAACTTGAACCAGGATCGCAATGCGCCCGTTCCGGAACTGACATTGACGGGCAGCTCGACGAGGTGGTTCCAGGCGGCGAAGTCGATATAGTCAAGCTTGCAGTAGAACTCGCCGCTCCAGTCATCACTGTTGGCTTCATCGGCGAAAAGTCCATGGTCGAAATAGCCGCGGACATCAAGCGGTGCGGCGAATTCGGCCGGAGGCGTTGCAGCGATTGCAAAGCGATGGCGGATGCCAAAGCGTTCGACCACCAGCGACGTGTCGTTAAGCGTGAGGGGCTCGGCCCTGCGCTCATCGTCGGTCCAGGTCAGGCTGCTGCTGCGAATGACAATGCGGCGCTGATCCAGCAGCCACTTTGAAAATCCGCCGCCCGCGGTGCCGGCCTGGCTTTCAAGCACAATGCCGGCAACGCTTAGCTGGCCGTTGCTTGCGCGCCTGACGTCGAGGTCGGCATTGTCGATTTCGAGTCGATGCAGCCGCACCTCTCCGGTGAGCAGGCTGTCCCATGAAAAGATCGCCTCGGTGTAGGGCAAAAGCAGCGCCGGCTTGCCCGAGGGGTCATGCACGCGCACATCGCGCAGTGCCAGCCGCGGCCGCAGGCCTTCCCAGTCGGCGACGATGGTGCCGATCGTCACGCGTGTCTTGAGGCCGTCGGATGCGGCTTTCTCGATATCCGTGCGATAGTTGCCGATGTGGGGCAAAACCGCGTATCTCAGTACCAGGATGACGAGGATAAAAAGGCCATAGAGCCCAAGTACGGCAAAGCCGACGATGCGCAGGGCCACGGCAAGCGCACGGGCCCGACGCGAACGGGCGTGCCTGGCAGGAGGCGACGGAGTTTCGAGAGTGTCTTCTAGGGTCATACAGTCATCTTGTGCAGGCCAGTTTAACCCGCGCCACCTACGCGCTAGCGCTCGCCGCAAAGACGGCGTAAAGCGGCGCCTGCCGTGACCGCCGGTGACGCGCCGATTGCAGCCGCGCTGTCCGGATTTGTCAGACGGCAGCTCAAGGCCCATCCGCAGTGGCAAGCCGAGCTTGCCGCGGGCGGCAAGGCGGCTAAAGGGGCCGACCTGACGCTCGCGCTTGACGCCCTGCGCGGCGAGGGCTGGCAGGACGAGGCGCACCTCAAGCGCGGCTTGCGGCAACTGCGCAATCGCACGCTTTGCGCCCTGATCGAGGCCGATCTTAGCGGGCAGGTCGATCTTGCCGCGGTCATGGCGAGCATGTCGCTGCTTGCCGATCGCTGCATCGCCGAGGCGCTGTCCTGGCTGCAAACCCAGCTGGCCAGGCGACACGGTGTACCGCTTGGCCAGGCCAGCGGCAGCCCGCAGGATCTCATCGTGGTTGCCATGGGCAAGCTTGGCGCGGGCGAATTGAACGTCTCCTCGGACGTCGATCTGATTTTCCTGTTTGGCGAAGCCGGCGAGACCGATGCCTCGGGCGAACAGCGCGGCTTGTCCAACGACGAGTTTTTCACGCGCGTGGCCAAACGCCTGATCAACGTGCTGGCCGATGTCACCGAGGACGGTTTCGTGTTTCGTGTCGACATGCGCCTTCGGCCCAACGGCGATGCCGGTCCGCTGGTGGCGAGCCTTGCCATGCTCGAGGAGTACCTGATGGTCCAGGGCCGCAGCTGGGAGCGCTTCGCCTGGATCAAGGCACGGGTCATCGCGTGCCCCGTGTTCCGGCACGACGCCCGCGCCAGCGAGGCGCTTGACAGCCTGGTGCGTCCGTTCGTGTTTCGCCGCTACCTCGACTTCTCGGCGATTTCGGCGCTGCGCGAATTGCACGCACAGATCCGGGCCGAGGCGGAAAGGCGCAGCGCGCAGTATCCGGGGCGCGCGGCCAACGTCAAACTCGGCCGTGGCGGCATCCGCGAGATTGAATTCATCGCCCAGAGCTTCCAGCTCATCCGTGGCGGGCGCGACGCCGAACTGCGTGCCCGCGCGACCCTTGACGTGCTTGATCTTCTGGCCAGTCGCGGCCTCTTGCGCGCATCGATCGTGCGCCAGCTCAAGCGCACCTACTGCTTCTTGCGCGAGATCGAACACCGCCTGCAGTACCGCGATGACCTGCAAACCCACGTCGTACCTGCTGATCCTGCCGAACTCGCGGTATTGGTCAGGATGTGCCAGGCGCTTGCCGATGCGCCCGCCGATGCGCGCGCCTTGCTTGAGCGGCTCGAGCGCGAGCAGGCCTTCGTGGCCGGCCAGTTCGATGCGCTGTTTCGGACCCAGGTGCGCGAGCCTTTGCCGGTACTGCCCAATCTCTGGGCGGCAATGACGTTCCAGGAGCAAAGCCGCGATCAGGCCATGGCCGCACTGAAGCAGGCAGGATTCGCCGACGTCGAGGGCGCCTTCGCACGCCTGCATGCGCTTTGGCACAGCCCGCGCATCACCAGCCTGAACGTGGCGGCCAAGGAGCGCCTCGAAAGACTGGTGCCGGCCGCGCTGTCGCTTGCCGTCGCGCGCGCGCGCGAAGGATGCGACGCGACGCAACTGCTCGCGCGGTTTTTTGAATTGATCGAGGCCATCGCCGGGCGCGCGTCCTACCTTGCGCTGCTCTACGAGTATCCCGAAGCGCTTGCACGGGTCGCCGATGTGCTGGCAGCGAGCCCCTGGGCGGCGCGTTTCTTGACCCAGCACCCGATCCTGCTCGATGAATTGCTGCAAGGCGGCGAGGAGCTCGAGCCGCTTGTCGCGGTTGCAGCCGCGCTGGACCGCGCGCTGCTCAACGCGCGCGGCGACGTCGAGCGCCAGATGGACGTGCTGCGCGAGTCGTTTCATGCCAGGAGCTTCGCCTTGCTCGTCGAGGATCTCGCCGCTCGCGTCACCGTCGAGTCGCTCGCCGACCATCTCTCGGCGCTTTGTGATTTGATCATCGCGCGCACGCTCGATTGCGTTTGGCAGCTGCTCGCGCCAGAGGCCCTGGAGCGACCGAATTTCGCCGTCATCGCCTACGGCAAGCTGGGCGGCAAGGAACTTGGCTATGCGTCCGATCTCGACCTGGTTTTTCTGACCGGCGTTTCGGCCTCGAGCGAGTCGCTCGTGCGCTACGGCCGCCTGGCTCAGCGCCTCGTCTCGTGGCTGACGGCGCGCACGGCTGCAGGCGGGCTCTTCGATATCGATGTCCGCCTGCGCCCGGACGGGGTGGCAGGATTAAACGTCGCTTCGTTCGAGGCGTTCGTCAAATACCAGCGCGATGCGGCCTGGGTCTGGGAGCACCAGGCCCTGACGCGCGCGCGGTTTTGCGCCGGCGACGCCAGCCTCGGAGCCGCTTTTGAGGTCACGCGGCGCGAAATCCTCTGCCGTTCGCGTGATCTTTCGTCGCTGCGTGCGGAAATTTCCGCGATGCGCAAACGCATGCACGAGGGCCACCCGAACCTTTCCACCGAGTTCGATCTGAAGCATGACCCAGGCGGCATGGTCGATATCGAGTTCGTCGTCCAGTTCCTGGTGCTCGGCTTTGCCCGTGAGCATGCGCCACTCGCTGACAACGTTGGCAACATCGAACTCCTCTCGCGCGCCGCGCGCTTCGGATTGATTCCCGACGCACTTGCGGCTGCAGTGGCCACCGCCTATCGCGACTATCGCCGCGCCCAGCACCGCTTGCGCCTTGCCGAAGCGCGCTTTGCGCGTGTGCCCAGGACCGAATTTGCCGCCGAGCGGCGAAGCGTTTCGGATTTGTATCGACTTGTGCTGGAATAGCCGCTGGGAAACACTCGTTTACAGTTTGTTACCCGAAACCCGCGCATCATCGCAGCGTCACTTGGGGATCTTGCAGATGAACGCTTCGTTGAACATCCGGCCACGGCCACGCCGCGCGCGCAACGGCGCAGCCGCCTGGGTCCTCGCGCTTTTTGTCTCGGCAGCGCTGGCCGAGCCGCCGCCCTTGGGTGGCAGCGCCACGCCCGAGGAGGCGGCGCACCTGCTCAATCGCATTGCATTCGGGCCAAGGCCTGGCGATCTCGAGCGTGTCGAGCGCGAAGGCGTCAACCGTTACATCGACCAGCAACTCTATCCGGAGAAGATTGCGCTGCCCAATGAACTGGTGCAGCGCCTCGCGTCCTTGTCGGATGCGAACCAGACGGCGGGCCAGCTCGTGGGTGAATTCCGGGCCGGCCAGCGGCTTGCCAAGCGCGATGGCGAAGAGGGCAAGGAAAAGCGCAAGGAGATGATCCGTGAGCTGGTCGAGCAATCTGCCGAAGCGCGCCTTGCAAGCGCGGTCGACAGCCCGCGCCAGCTCGAAGAGGTGCTGGTCGACTTCTGGTACAACCATTTCAACGTTTTTTCGGGCAAGGGACTCGACCGGGTGCTCGTTGCCAACTACGAGCGCGATGCCATCAGGCCCTATGTGCTTGGGCACTTTCGCGACCTGCTTGGTGCCACCGCGCACCACCCGGCGATGCTCTTTTACCTCGATAACTGGCTGTCGACGGTGGCGGGTTATCAGGGCGCAGGCGGCGGTCCGCTTGCCAAGGCCTCCGGGCTCAACGAGAACTATGCGCGCGAGTTGATGGAGTTGCACACGCTTGGCGTGGATGGCGGCTATTCGCAAAAGGATGTCACCGAACTGGCACGCATGCTCACGGGCTGGACTTTCGATCCGCGAGATAACCAAAGCGATGCGGTTTTCCGCTTCGACGACAAGCGCCACGACTGGGGCGAGAAGACCTGGCTTGGCTATCACGTTGCGCCGCGCGGGCAGGCCGAGGGCGACTGGGCTTTGGACGTGCTGGCTGCAAGCCCGATCACCGCACGCCATATCAGCTATGAACTCGCCCAGTATTTCGTCTCGGACGATCCGCCTGACGCATTGGTCAAGCGCATGACCGAGCGCTACCTGGCGACGCGCGGCGACCTGCGCGCGGTGATGTACGTGATGCTCAAGAGCCGCGAGTTCCAGGTCGATGGCTTGAGCAAGCCGAAGTTCAAGACGCCCTTCGAGTACGTCGTGTCGGCGCTTCGCGCGAGTGGTGTTGAAGTCGTCAATCCGCGGCCGCTTCTGGGCGTGCTCAATCAGCTGGGTGAGCCGCTTTACGGTTGCCAGACGCCAGATGGCTACAAGAACACCGAGACGGCGTGGCTCAATCCGGACGCAATGACCCGGCGCATTGACTTCGCCACCGTGGTTGCCGCCGGCCGACTGCCCGTCGATGTGCCCGCCGAGAACGTCCAGGGGGGCGGCCCTGTCATGCGTCGCAACGGGGCGCCAATTGACGCCGATCAGCTGCTCGTCACGCTCGGACCGATCATCAGCGACAAGACGCGGGCAACCGTCGAGTCGAGCAACCCGCAGCTTCGCGCTGCACTTGTGCTGGGCAGCCCGGATTTCATGGGGCGCTAGGAGAAAAGAATCATGCAACGACGTCAATTTGCCGGACTCATGGCGCTAAGCGCGGGCAGTCTTTTGCTGCCGCTGTCGAAAAGCGCCTTTGCTGCAGTCTCCGATGCGCCCGTGAACAGCCCGCCGCGCCGGCTGGTGGTGGTGTTCATGCGCGGCGCCGTCGATGGCCTGAGCATCGTCGTGCCGTATTCGGATCGCAACTACTACACGGCGCGCTCGACGATCGCCATTGCCAGGCCTGGCCAGGATGGCGGTGCGATCGATCTGGATGGCCGCTTCGGACTCAACCCGGCGCTGTCGATGATGATGCCGCTTTGGCAGTCGCAGCGGCTTGCCTTTGTCGCAGCCGCGGGCTCGCCTGATGCAACGCGCTCGCACTTTGATGCCCAGGATTACATGGAGTCGGGCACGCCCGGACGCAAAGGCACCCCGGACGGCTGGATGAACCGGCTTTTGGGTGTCACGCCCGTGGCCCCGGGCGAGGCGCCTTCACCGATGCGCGCGGTCGCCATCGGCCCGACCCTGCCGCGCATCTATGCCGGACCGATTAGCGTGTCGAACCTGCCCAATGGCGCTGCGGCCGGACGCGCCACCGTGCTTGACCGGCCGGCCATTGGCGGCGCCTTCGCGCAGATGTATCAAGGCGATGACAAGTTGTCGCGCGCCTATCAGGATGCGCAGTCCTCGCATCGTGAAATCATGGCCTCGCTTGACACCAGCGCCAGCAAGGATCCGTCAGCGGACAACGGCGCGCCGCTGCCCAACGGCTTTCCGGGGGATGCCGCGCGCCTTGCCACCTTGATGCGCAACGATGCCCGCGTGCAGCTGGGCTTCATGGCCGTGGGCGGCTGGGATACGCATGCCAATCAGGGCAATGCCAAGGGACAGCTGGCAACGCGGCTGTCACAGCTCGGGGAAGGCCTCATGGCGCTGTGCCAGGGCCTCGGCGCAACACTTAACGATACGACCGTGGTTGTGGTCTCGGAGTTTGGTCGAACCGTGCGCCAAAACGGCAACGGCGGCACCGATCACGGCCATGGCAACGTCATGTGGGTGATGGGCGGGCCAGTCGCAGGTGGACGCGTGTACGGCCAGTGGCCAGGCCTTGAAGACAACCATCTCTACGAAGGCCGCGATGTGGCGGTTACGACCGACTTTCGCACAGTGCTTGGCGAAGTCGCCGAGCGCGGGCTTTTGCTCCCCGACGATCGCCTCTCGAAGGTCTTTCCCGAAGCGCCCACGGCCAATCGCCTGAAAATCATGCGCGCCTAGCCGCGTGTTCAGATTTCGAGATTGTCGATGAGGCGGGTCTTGCCAAGGTGCGCCGCGGCCAGGACGACAAGCGGCTCTTCTGCAAGCGCGGCGTCGCTGTCTGGCAGCTTGAGATCGGCGCGGCGGCGAATCGAGACGTAGTCGGGGCGCCAGCCACGATGGACAAGCGCTGCCCGGGCGCTCTGCTCGATGGCGGCAAACGAGAGATCGCGGGCAAGAACTTTTTCGCGCACCTCGTTTAAGGTGCGAAAAAGCGCGGGTGCCTCGCGGCGTTCCGGGTCTGAGAGGTAGCCGTTGCGCGACGATAGCGCAAGACCGTCGTCGGCCCGCACGGTTTCGGCGGCGATGATCTCGCACGGCAGCGAGAACTGGCGGCACATGTTCCTGACGATCATGAGCTGCTGGTAGTCCTTCTTGCCAAACACCGCAGCGCGGGGCTGCACGCACGAGAAAAGCTTCAAGACCACCGTCGTTACGCCGACGAAAAATCCCGGCCGGAACTCGCCCTCAAGCGTATCGCCAAGCGCGGCTGGCGGGCTTACCCGGTATTCCTGCGGTTCCGGATAGAGTTCGCGCTCATCGGGGGCGAAAAGCACATAGACACCCTCCTTGGAGAGCTTGTCGCAATCGGCGTCAAAGGTTCGCGGATAGCTCTCGAAATCTTCCTTCGGGCCGAACTGCAGGCGGTTGACGAAGATGCTGGCCACGACCGGATCGCCATGGCGCGCGGCAAGCCGCATCAAGGACAGGTGGCCGGCGTGCAGATTGCCCATGGTGGGCACGAACGCGGTGCGCAGCTGCCCAAGCAGCTGGCTGCGCAACTCCTCGATCGAGCGGACCACTTTCACGTGACGGAAAAACTGTGCTCTGGCGTCGGGAAGCTGCCGTCCTTGACGGCTGCGACATAAGCGCTGACGGCGTCGTCGATGGATTGCGCACCGAGCATGAAATTGCGCACGAAGCGCGGCGAGCGTTTCGGATAGATGCCCAAAATGTCGTAGAGCACGAGCACCTGGCCCGAGCAGCCGGCGCCCGCACCGATGCCGATCGTGGGAATGGTCAGCGCCGACGTGATTTCGGTGGCAATCGTCGCCGGCACCATTTCAAGCACCAGCATCTTCGCGCCGGCGCTGGAGAGCGCGAGCGCGTCAGCGCGCATGCGCTCGGCACTTGCGGCAGTCCTGGCCTGGACCTTGAAGCCCCCCAGGGCGTGCACGCTTTGCGGCGTGAAACCGAGGTGTGCGCATACCGGAATGCCGCGCTCGCAAAGAAAGCGCACGGTCTCGGCGACCCACTCGCCACCTTCGAGCTTGACCATCTGCGCGCCCGCGCGCATCAGGCTTGCCGCGCTGCGCAGGGCCTGCGCCGGGCTTTCGTGATAGCTGCCAAAGGGCATATCGGCGATGATCAGGGGATGGCTCGCGCCGCGTACGACCGCGGCCACGTGATAGGCAATGTCGGCAAGCGTGACAGGCAGCGTCGAGGCATGGCCTTGCAGCACCATGCCAAGCGAATCACCGATCAGAAGGACATCGAGTCCGACGCGATCAAGCAGTGCCGCAAAGCTCGCGTCATAGCAGGTCAGCATGGTGATTTTTTCGCCCGCCTTGTGCATCTCGGCGATGCGCGCAAGCGTCACCTGCTTGCGCGGGCTGCTGTCGTTGGCAACAGTGGGATAAGCCATGATCAACCTCGGCCCGCGGCATGCGGGCTCAAATGACACGCCTAGTCGAGACGGTTGAAATATTCCCGGCGACCACGCATTTTCTCGATGCGCTCAAGCAACAACTGGTAATCGGCATCGTCGTCGACGAGATTCAGATGCTCGGTGTTGACAGTGAGCAGCGGAGCGGCATTGTACTGGTAAAAGAAGCGCGTGTAGGCCTGGGTCAGCTCGACCAGATAGGACTCCGAGATGGCCGCTTCAATCGGTCGGCCGCGGCGTGCGATGCGCTCGATCAGGGTGTCAGGATGCGCCTCAAGCAGGATCACGAGATCGGGGATCGGTGCCTGCGGAGCGAGGCTCGTGTAGATCTGGCGGTAGAGCTGCAATTCGTCATCGGTGAGCGTCAGCGAGGCGAAGATCGGGTCCTTGTCGAGCAGGAAGTCGGCCACGAACTGGCGCGCGAACAGGTCTTGCTGCGACAGCTGCCGCAACTGGGTGACACGCTGGAACAGGAAAAACAGCTGGGTGGGCAGGGCATAGCGGGCGCTGTCGCGATAGAAGCGGTCAAGAAACGGATTGGCATCGGCATCTTCTAGCAGCACTTCGGCGCGTGCAGTTGCGGCCAGCCTTTTTGCCAGCGAGGTCTTGCCAGCGCCGATGGCGCCTTCAACAACGATGTGCTTGAAGCGATCGAACACGAGCTCAGTTCGCAAGCCGGAAAACGCGCTGCTGGCCGAGCTTGCGCATGAGCTTTGCGGCCGGTCCCTTGCCCGGAATGCTGATATCGGGCGCGAGTTCGATCAAGGGTAGAAGCACGAACGCGCGCTCGGCCATGCGCGCATGCGGGACGGTGAGCATCTCGGTCGATATCATTTCGTCACCATACAGCAGAAGATCGAGATCAAGCGTGCGTGGCGCATTGCGTTCGGTGCGAACGCGCCCGGCCGCCTTCTCGAGCGACCAGAGGTGCGCCAAGAGGTCGGAAGCGGCAAGACGGGTTTCGAGTTCTGCCACCGCATTGATGAAGTCCGCGCCGCTCGCCTCGATCGGCTCGCTCTGGTAAAGACCGGACGCTGCGACGAATTCGGTTTGCGGCAGCCGCGACAGGTCGGCTAGCGCATTGAGCACGGCATCGCGCGAGAACCCGAGATTGGCGCCAACGCCAACGAAGGCGCGCACGGTCTTGCTCACGCCTCGCCTTTCTGATCCCCATCCGTGCCTTCGCGTGCATCGGCGGCTCCCCGCGCTTCGCGCGGCGCAGCACTTGCGCGCTTGCGGCGGCGACGTTTCTTGGCCGCGGGAGGCAATACGCCACGCGTGAGCAGTTCGCGCTGCAGTTCTTCGCGGCCGGCTTCGTTGGCAGCGATGAATTCGGTCCACCACGTCCCAAGCTCGCTGTCGCATTCGCCTGCCTCGCAACGCAAGAGCAGAAAATCGTAGCCGGCGCGAAAGCGCAGATGCTCGATCAGGCGATAGGGCGCCTTGCCGGTGCGTCGTTCAAGGCGCGGCTGCAGGCCCCAGATCTCGCGCATGTCAGCGGCAAACCGGCGCTGGATGGCAAGGCTCTGGGTCTGGGTTTCGAGGACCTGGTCCATGGCAATGCCGAGTGCCGGGATCGGCGTCTCGCCACGGGCGCGCTGATCGGCCCAGAGCTTGAGCACTTCGTGCCACAACAGGCACGCAAAAAGAAAGCTTGGCGAGGTCGGCTTGCCAAGGCGCACGCGCTCATCGGTGGATTGCAGGGCGAGCGTGACGAAACGCTCGCCTAGCGGCTGCTCGAAGACGACGTCAAGCAGCGGCAGCAGCCCGTGGTGCAGGCCTTCCTCGCGCAGCCGCTTCAGGCACGCAAGGGCGTGACCGGAGAGCAACAGCTTGAGCATTTCGTCGAACAGCCGCGCTGCAGGCACGTTCTTGATCAGCGGCGCCAGTTCCTTGATCGGCGCCTGGCTTGCCGCGTCGATGGAAAAGCCGAGCTTGGCTGCAAAGCGCACCGCGCGCAGCATGCGCACCGGGTCTTCGCGATAGCGCTTGACGGGATCGCCAATCACGCGCAGGCGCTTCTCGCTGACATCGGCTACGCCGTCCATGTAGTCGACGACGGTTTGCGTTGCCGGATCGTAGTAAAGCGAATTGACCGTGAAGTCGCGCCTCTCGGCATCGGCCTTCTGGTCACCGAAGGTGTTATCGCGCAAGACGCGCCCGTGCTGGTCGGTTTCGGCGTCCTCGGTTTGCCCGGCGCGAAACGTCGAGACCTCGATCGTGTCATTGCCAAACATGACATGCACGAGGCGAAAGCGCCGGCCGATGATGCGCGCCCTGCGAAACAGCTTTTGCACGTCTTCGGGCGTGGCGCTGGTTGCGACATCGAAATCCTTGGGCTTGACGCCCAAAAGCAGATCGCGAACCGCGCCGCCGACGATAAACGCCGCAAAACCGTGCTCCTGCAGGGTCTTCGTGACGCGCACGGCATTGTTTGAAACCAGCGTCGGGTCGATGTGATGTTCGGAAACCTCAACCACACGCGGCACGACCTGCTTCTTTTTTCGGGATGCGATTTTAGCCGCGGACGGCTGGAACAGCCTTTTGAACAGGCGTTTGATCATGCTTTTCGGATTTCAGACGCGCGCGAAGAGTTCAAGGATACGCCAGCCGCGCTCAAGGGCCCTGGCCCTAAGCGTTGCGTCGGGGTTGGTCGCAACCGGATCGGTCACGCGCTCGAGCAGGGGCAGGTCATTGTGCGAGTCACTGTAGAAGGTCGAGCGCGGTGCGTTTTCAAGCGACAGTGCCATGCTCTCAAGCCAGGCCGCAACGCGCGTCACCTTGCCCTCGCGATAGGCCGGCGTTCCGCGCATCTTGCCGGTCAAGCGGCCGCCCTCAAGTGCGGCGACGCTGGCAATCAGGTGGTCGATGCCAAAGGCACGCGCGATCGGTGCCGTAATGAAGCTGTTGGTGCCGGTGACGATGGCACACAGATCGCCGCGCTCGCGATGGTGCCTGACCAGATCAAGTGCTGCGGGCAAGATCGCGGGCGCGATCACCTCTTTCATGAATGTCGCATGCAAGCGCGCGAGCTCCTGCCAGTTGCGGCCCAATAGCGGCGCGAGGGTAAATTCGAGGTAGACGGCGATATCGAGGCTGCCGGCCTCATAGTCGGCATAGAAACGATCGTTGGCGGCCTTGTAGGTCTTGGCGTCAACGACGCCGCTTGCGATCAGGAATTCGCCCCAGGCGTGGTCTGAATCGATCGGCAAGAGCGTGTGATCAAGATCGAACAGCGCCAGGTCACGGTCCATGGCTGCCTTGCGTCTTGTCGTCGAGGAAATTTCGCAACAGGGGCAGCGTCACCTGACGATGCGAGGACAGCGCATGGCGGTCGAGCTGGGTGACAAGTTGCGTCAGAAAACCGAGGTTGCGCTCGCAATGCGTGAGCAGATAGCGCCTGACATCCGCGCCAAGCGAAAGGCCGAGCTGGCTGGCGTGGGCGCAAAGCGCTGCATCGAGGTCGGCGTCATCAAGCGCCTCGAGCTGGAACACGAGCCCCCAGCCCAGGCGCGTGCGCACGTCTTCCCGTACCCTGAGCGCGAGCGGAGGCTGGTCGCCTGCGGTGACGACACCCAATCCGGCAATGGCGCGCGCCTCGTTGATCAGCATGAAAAGAAGTCCCTGCTCGGCGTGGCTCGTCCTGTGCACGTCATCGATGGCAAAAAGCGCGACGCCTTCGGCGAATTGCCAGTTCTTCGCGTCGTCGCCAGGCGCAATGTAGCGGCCGCCTTCAGCCTCCGCGAGCGCCCGCAGCAGGTGGCTGCGCCCGGAGCCGGGCGCACCGTAGAGATGAATATAGCGTTCGGCCGGGGGCAGCGTGCGAAACGACTGCAAGGTGCCAAGGACCTGGCGATTGCGCCCGACGACGAAATTCTCAAGCGTGGGCCTGGCAAGAGGCCCGATATCCAATATGAACTGCTCCGAAGGCGAAGTCATCGGTGTGGTGCGCGCCTTGCAGTTGCGCGAGTAAATAGAGCCAAAAGAGCTGCCCGCATCGGCCCTGGCAAGAGGAATTGGCCAAGACCATGATTCATCGGCTCTGCCCGATCGCAGCGCCACCGTCGGTGCACAATCGGCTCCAAACTTTGCGGGGGAGGGCGCAGGGGCTAAAATGCTCCTCCCAGCGTGTCGGCAAAGGCGCTACTTTAGCCGCGCGCGTGAAATTCTCAAAATAAATCCCCTATGAGCGGACTGTCTTACCGCGATGCCGGCGTCGATATCGATGCCGGCGACCAGCTCGTCGAAAACATCAAGCCCTTTGCCAAGCGCACGATGCGCAAGGAGGTCTTGGCCGGAATCGGCGGCTTCGGTGCCCTCGTCGAATTGCCCAAGCGCTACCACGAGCCCGTGCTGGTGTCAGGAACCGACGGCGTCGGCACCAAGCTCAAGCTCGCCTTTGCCCTTCAGCGCCACGACACGATTGGCATTGACCTGGTCGCCATGAGCGTCAACGACATCCTCGTGCAAGGCGCCGAGCCGCTGTTCTTTCTGGACTATTTTGTCTGCGAGCGGCTCGATGTTGCGGTGGCCACCGATGTCGTCAAGGGCATCGCGAAAGGCTGCGAGCTGGCCGGCTGCGCCTTGATCGGTGGCGAGACTGCCGAGCATCCTGGCGCCTTCACGCCCGGGGAGTACGACCTGGCTGGCTTTGCCGTGGGCGTCGTTGAAAAAGCGCGTGCCATCGACGGCACGAAATTGGCGCAAGGCGATGTGCTCCTCGGCCTCGCCTCATCGGGTCTGCACTCGAACGGCTTCTCGCTCGTGCGCAAGGTGATCGAGAGAAGCGGTGCCGATCTATTCGCGCCGCTGTCGCGCTTTGTTGCGGGCGCAAGCGGTGCGACGAGCCTGGGTGAGGCGCTTCTCGAGCCGACGCGGATTTATGTGCGTCCGGTGCTTGCGCTCATGGCGGCAGTCGAAATCAAGGCCATGGCGCACATCACCGGCGGCGGCTTGACCGAGAATACGCATCGCATGTTCGGATCCGATCTGGCCGCGCGCCTTGAGGCTGACGCATGGAGCCCGCCCGCGGTTTTCGCATGGCTGCAAGGCGCGGGGGGCATCTCCACGTTCGAGATGCGACGCACGTTCAACTGCGGCATCGGCTTTGTCATTGCCGTGGCCAAAAGCGATGTGGCGCAGGCGATCGAAGTGCTCGAGGAAGCGGGTGAATCGGTTGCCGTGATTGGCCAGGTCGAGGCACGTCACGCAGCGGCTTTGGGTACGGTGTTCAGTGACGGGGTGACGCAATGAAGCTCGCCACCCTGAAGGATGGATCGCGTGACGGCCATCTTGCCGTCGTTTCGCGCGACCTGAAGCACGCCCAGTTCGCAGATGTCGCGTGCGCGACCTTGCAAACGGCGCTCGACGACTGGGCTTTTTTCGAGCCGCAGCTCCGCGCGATCTATGAAACGCTAAACCGCGAGCGCAGCAAGACCGCCTTTGCCTTTGACCCGGCACAGGCCATGTCGCCCCTGCCCCGGGCCTACCAATGGGCTGACGGTTCGGCCTACGTCAACCACGTTGAACTGGTGCGGCGTGCGCGCGGTGCGCAAATGCCCGAGTCGTTCTGGCATGACCCCCTGATGTACCAGGGCGGCTCTGACGACTTCATCGGTCCCATGGACGATATCGTTCTTGCCAGCGAGGATTGGGGCATCGATTTCGAAGGCGAAGTGGCGGTCATCGTCGATGATGTCGAGATGGGCGTTGACGCTGTCGCGGCACTTGCGCACATCAGGCTTGTCATGCTCGTCAATGATGTCTCCCTGAGGAACCTGATTCCGGAGGAACTGGCCAAGGGATTTGGCTTTTTCCATGGCAAACCGTCGAGCAGCTTCTCGCCTGTCGCCGTCACGCCAGACGAGCTTGGCGATGCCTGGCACGATGGCAAGGTTCATCTGCCGGTTCACGTCACCTGGAATGGCAAGCGCGTTGGCATGCCCAATGCGGGCGTCGATATGGTGTTCAATTTTGGCCAGCTGATCGCCCATGTCACCAAGACGCGCCGTGCGCGTGCGGGCACCATCGTGGGCTCCGGCACGATTTCCAACAAGGGCGCAAACGAGGATGAGACGATCGGCTATGCCTGCATTGCCGAGAAGCGCTGCATCGAGACCATCGCCTTTGGAAGTCCGGTGACGCCCTTCATGAAGTTTGGCGATCGCATCAGAATCGAAATGCTCGATGCGAACGGAGCAAGCATATTTGGCGCGATCGATCAGGTGGTGGCAAAACCCTAGGGCGCTCTGAAGGAGTAAGACATGGATGGCGCGAGCACGACCACGAAAACTGCATACCAGTCGGGATTTGGCAATCACTTTGCAAGTGAAGCGCGCCCCGGGGCGTTGCCCCTGGGCCAGAACAGCCCGCAGCGCGTTGCGCACGGCCTTTATGCCGAGCAGCTCTCTGGCACCGCATTTACCGCGCCGCGGGCGAGCAACCTGCGCACGTGGCTCTACCGCTTAAGGCCAACCGCGACGCACCCGCCGTATCGCCAGATCGATGGCGCTGACTTTGCGAGCGCTCCGCTTGGCGATTGCGCGGTGCCGTTTAACCGTCTGCGCTGGAGTCCGATCGAGCTTGCCACCGGCGCCACCGACCTGATCGCAGGGATCATGACGGTTGCTGCCACTGGCGACGCACTGGCACAGGACGGCTGCGCCGCACATGTGTATGTCGCCAATCAGTCGATGCAGCGCTTTTTCTTCAATGCCGATGGCGAGATGCTCTTCGTGCCGCAGCTCGGAGTGCTCCATCTTGCCACCGAGATGGGCCACATCGACGTCGCCCCAGGCGAGATCGCGGTGATCCCGCGTGGCGTGCGCTTTCGCGCCATCCTCGATGGGCCGGTTCGGGGCTACATCTGCGAGAACTACGGCGCGCCGTTTCGCCTGCCGGATCTCGGCCCGATTGGCGCTAACGGCCTTGCCAATCCGCGTGACTTTCTGGTGCCGGTTGCCGCCTTCGAGGATGTCAGCGGACCGGCCGTACTGGTCGCCAAATTCGCGGGCCACCTGCACCAGACCGAGATCGACCACTCGCCGCTGGATGTCGTCGCATGGCACGGCAACCTCGCGCCCTACAAATATGATCTGTCGCTGTTTAATGCCGTCAATACCGTCACCTTCGATCATCCCGATCCGTCGATCTTTACCGTATTGACCTCGCCTTCTGCAGTCCCTGGCACGGCGAATGTCGATTTCGTCATCTTTCCACCGCGCTGGATGGTGGCCGAGCACACCTTCAGGCCGCCCTGGTATCACCGTAACGTGATGAGTGAATTCATGGGTCTGGTGCAAGGCGTCTATGATGCCAAGGCCGATGGCTTTGCCCCGGGTGCAGTCAGTTTGCACAACTGCATGACCTCGCACGGGCCCGATCGGGCCACTTTTGACAAGGCCTCAAGCGCCGATCTCGTGCCGCAGCGCCTTGTCGACACGCTGGCGTTCATGTTCGAGGCGCGACACGTCTATCGCGTCACGCAAAAGGCGCTGTCCTCGCCCGCGCTGCAAACGGATTACGACGCGTGCTGGGACGGGCTTGGCAAACTGAGCTAGGTGCGTCGTCACGATGCTCTGCGATCGGGCGGCCCGTCTGTCGCCTGGCGCTGCAGTTCGCCCCGCGTTTTGCGAGCTTCGTCGCCCAGCATCGACCCCGATGGCAGCCTTGCGCTAGAGTGAATCCATCTTCTCATTGCGAGGCGAACATGAAATTCCTGCTTGGCGTGGTTCTGTTTTGCGTCGTACTGTCGATCTCATGGCCGCTCGCGCTGCTTTTGCTCGTGCTCTTGCCGGTGATCTTTCTTTTGTCGATCCCTTTCGTCTTGCTTGGCATCACCCTTGAGGCCGTCTTTGCCCTGATTCGCGCCTTATTGTTCCTGCCCGCGAGGCTTCTGGGGGCGCGGGTTTAGCGCCAGCCAGGAAACGTCCGCGGCTTGCAGTGCCGCGTATCTGCCAGCGCTGGGTTGGCGCTCATCTGCAGAAACGAAGCGTTCGGCAATGCCGACCCGTGCGCAGCAAAGGTCCAAGGTGTCCCTTGCTCTTCGTGGATGATTCTCAGGCAGCGGCATCGTGCCTTGCATGACCTCCGGCGTGAGTGGACACATGTCGCTGTCGTGCAGGTCGCCGGTCGCCTCGCGCTTTGAGCGGCGGTCGTTTGCAGGGCTTGTTTTTCGCTCCCGCACAAGCCGCGATCAGATCGAATGTGCGGCGCTGGCGCGCTGGCGTTTTCCTATGGGCGGCTTTGTAGCTGTAGCAACAGTTCGGGGCTCGCAAGGATATCGTTGTGATCCGCGCCTTCGATCACGTGCAAGGTCGCGACGCCCGGGCGAAAGCACTCAAACAACGCCTGGCTTCTTGCACGGGAGATCAGCCTGTCGTTCGAGGCGATCAGCAACACGGTTGGAACCGATATGCGAGGCGCGAATCGCCACGATTCGTAGCGGTCGGTCATGATCCAGTCCAATGGCAAGCGCGGGTACTGATCCTTCGCGACATTCACGACACTGTCGTAGGGCGTGATGAGAACAAGTCCGGTGGCCGGGCGACCTGCCGCGACCTGCACTGCAATCCCGCTGCCAAGACTGCGTCCCAGCAGCAAAATGTCAGCATGCTGCTCGTGAACGACGTCAAAAAGCAGCAGCGCGTCGGAGACCAGGGCCTTCTCGCTGGGCAGACCGGAGCTGTCGCCGAAACCGCGATACTCAAGGGCATAGAGGGCCCGATGCGGGTACGCCTGGCGCAGAAGGGGCAGGGTCTTCGCGGCATCGTCGCCATTGCCGGCAAAATAGATCAGGGCCTGCGTGCCGGCGACATCGTCGAGCCGATAGAAGATGTGCTCGCCCGCAATCGGCAACTCAAAGAGCGCCCCGGGATCAGTGGCATCGGGTGGCTGCGGATAGTAGAGCAAGGACCGTTGCAGCGGCTCGAGACTCAGGCAGCCGGCAAGGGCGAGCGCAACGCCGACTGCGCCGAGCTTGACGAGGAAGCGCCTAAATCGACTCATCGCTACGTACTAGAATGACGGGGCTTTTCGCTGCACCCATGATTTCCCACCCCCGTGTGCAAAGGCCCGATCCTAGCCGCAAGGCGCGAGGACCTTGCGCGCAGCGGCTTCTACTTGCAGCACGACGTCGCTTGCGAAGCAGTCAAGCGAGATGCGATCGGGAATCGAGCGCAACCAGGTCAACTGGTGCTTGGCGAGCTGTCGCGTGGCGGCGATGGCCTTCTCGCGCATGGTCGCGATGTCGGTTTCGCCGGCCAGATGCTCCCAGGCCTGACGATAGCCCACGGCGCGCATCGAGGGCACATCGCGGGTCAGCGCGTCTCGCTGCATCAGGCGCGCCACCTCTTTCAGAAATCCGGCCTCGAGCATGGCGTCAAAGCGCTTCTCGATTTGCTGGTGCAGGCGCGCCCGATCCAGGGGCTCGAGCGCGACATTGACAAACCGCCACGGCGAGGCTCTACCCCGCTTTCCTTCGTGCAGCTGCGATAAGGGCACGCCGCTCACGCGAAAGACTTCGAGCGCGCGCTGGATGCGTTGCGCGTCATTCGGGTCAAGCCGCGCTGCGGTGATGGCATCGACGCGTCGCAATTCCTCGTGCATCCTGGGCCAGCCGAGCACGTTGGCTTCGTCTTCGAGTGCTCGTCGAACGCTGGCGTTGGCAGGCGGCATGGCGTTAAGCCCGTGCGCCAAGGCCTTGAAGTAGAGCATGGTGCC
>Ga0116229_10004625_pt1 | contig 22559 bp, 19 predicted proteins | sample S1TSphgellanicum_3_FD_87313 | JGI IMG/M metagenome (GOLD analysis project Ga0116229, IMG submission 87313) | Host-associated microbial communities from peat moss isolated from Minnesota, USA - S1T2_Fc - Sphagnum magellanicum MG | ecosystem: Host-associated > Plants > Peat moss > Unclassified...
CGCAAGGCGCGGTAGAGCGAAAATGGCGGCAGCGCGAAAGGAGCCGAAAAGCGCTGGCTGGGAACGATCTGGAACGCGTCGCCGGCGGCGATATAGGCCTTCATCCGATCGATAATGCGAAGAAATGCTTCCCGCGTCATATTCGATCGTGGTTCCGGCTGCGCCGGCAGGTCGACAGGCGGGGCGGCGTGCGGCAGCGGCCGTTCCAGCGCGGCGCGGGCTTCCGCCAGGCGGTTTTGCGCATCTGCCCAGGCGGTATCGGCATCGATGCCGTCGGCGGGATAGATCGGGGCAGCCAGGGTCAGTTCATCGCGCACATTGTCGAATACCGCGAACAGGGTCGGGCGCAGCAGCATGGCCTCCGGCAGGCCGAGATCGTCGATCGCCGAGGAGGGGATGGCCTCCATCAGCCGGACCATGTCGTAGCCGAGATAGCCGACCAGGCCGCCGATCATCGGCGGCATGCCGGCCGGCAGTTTCAGGGTGGTTTCCGCCACCAGCGCGCGCAGGCTTTCCAGGGCGGGCCGGGTATCCGGCACGAAGGCGTGCGGGGCGGCGCGGGCGTGGCGGTTGATCTCGGCCACCCCGTTGCGGCAGCGCCAGATCAGGTCCGGCGCCATGCCGATCACTGAATAGCGGCCGCGGGCGGAGCCGCCTTCGATGCTTTCCAGCAGAAAGGCATTGGGCTGTCCGTAGGCGAGTTTGAGGAAGGCGGCGACCGGGGTTTCGAGGTCCGATACACCGGTCCAATAGGCCAGGCGCGGCTGCATCGCGGCGGTCATTCGTTCTGCTGCTGGGCCAGCAGGCTTTGCACCACGTTAGGGCGCACCACCGGCTTGGCCTGCTGGCGCAAGGCGATGGCGTAGACGGTGAGATAGTCGTCATGCAGCGCGTGCTTCAGACCCTCCTCCGCCTGGCCGAGCCCGGCGGAATCGTGTTTCGGGTCGGCGGTGATCACTTCTGCCAGCTGAGCGACGATGAAGCCGGCATTGGTCTCCACCATGGTGGCTTCGCCAGGTTTCAGGGTGAACAGAGTGTGGGCGAGGTCCGCCGGCACATCGCCAGCCGGCTTGTCGCGCATCAGCGGTGGCGAGTGGGTGACTTGTAGGCCGGAGCCCCAGGCGGCATTGGCCAGGGTTTGGCCGGTTTTCACCAGGGTGAGCAGCCTTGCGGCCACGCTCTCCTGCTGGTGCCGCAGCTGGTCGGCCTGCCAATCGGCCAAGACCTTCGATCGCACATCGCCGAATTGCCGTTTCGCGGGCTTGGTGATGCTATCGACCGCGACCGCGAACCAGACATGGTCTGGCCCCTCGACCGGCTGGACCGGGTCGCCAGGGTTGGTCTTGAAGGCGGTGTCGATAATCTGCTGGCGGATATCGGCGGGGGCGGGGATCGGCGCCGGGGTGCCGTCCGGCGTGTTGCCCTGGGCATCGAGCGTGCCGGCGGCGCCGGTGGCGCCGAGATCGGCCGGCACTTCGTCGATCTTCGCGCCGCCGGCAAACAGATCCTGCAATTTCTGCGCGCGGGCATCGATCAGATCGAGTGCCTTTTCCGCCGCCACCTTGCCGCGGATGCTGTCGCGCAAACTTTCGAAACTTGGGTTCTTGGCCGGGGTGATGGTGGTGACGCGCAGAATCTGGCTGCCGAACGCGGCCTTGATCGGGCCGATCACGGCGTTGATTGGGGCGGCGAAGGCGGCCTTTGCCAGCTCGGGAGACGGCACCTGGTCGGGCGTGGAGAGGGGCAGGTCGACGGCAGTGGCACCGGCGGCCTTCGCCGCCGCCTGCATGGCATCCCAGCCGGCGCCGGCTTTCCAGATGGTCGCCAAAGAGGCGGCCGATGCCTCGGAATTGGCGGTAATCACCTGCATCGCCCGCTTTTCGGGGGCCACATAATCGCTCTTATGCGCGGAGAACCAGGCTTGCATGTCGGCATCGCTGACGGTGAGGGATCGTCCGATGCTGTCGGGCGAGAGGATCACCGCCTTGATATGGCGGTATTCGGGGGCGGTGTAGCGGCCCAGATTATTGTCGTAATAGCGCTGCAGCACGGTGTCGGCCGGGGCGGGCGGCAGGGCCTGGCCTTGCAATGGCAGAGTAACCAGGTCGGCACGGCGCTTCTCGTTGAGGTAGCGATAGACCAGATCGGTCAGCAGGCTTGACGAGCCGGAGGCGGCGCCGACGCTTTGCAGCACCTGGTTCTGGGCGATGTCGCGGCGGACCAGATCAAGGAAATGCGCCTCCGTCAGATGGTTGCTGGAGAGCACTTGCAGCAGGGTCGCGCGGGAGAATTTGCCGTCCGGTCCCTGGAAATCGGGCATGGCGAACACCGCGTCGCGCAACTGCGAGTCCGGCACCACCACGCCGAGGCGGGCGGCCTGGTCGGCGAGCGCCTGCTGGGTGACGAGTTTCTCCAGCGTTTGGCTGGCGATCCTTTGGCGCAGGCTGGCGGGGATTTGTGACGGGTCGGGGAGTTGCTGGGCGTAGCGGCGCAGCGTGCCATCGTATTCTTGCATGAACTCGGTGGGGGTGATGTCGTGGCCCTGTACTGTGGCCACGGCGCCGCTGCCGCCGCCGATATTGCGTACGACGTCGGCGATGCCCCAGGAGGCGAAGGAGGCGACGAGTACCAGGAAGAAGACCCGCGCCGGCCAGGTGTTGGCGAATTTGCGGAAGGAGCCGAGCATACAAAACGATCCAGTGCGGGAAGGCGCGCACCATAGGGCGAGGCGGCGGGCGCGGGAAGACGGCCGCGCACAAGGTTGGTCCGGCGGCTGTGTTGCAGCCGCCCTTACCCCAACGTAAGGGGGAGGGGCCTGCTTTTTCGGAGTCTTGCATGCGTCAGCTGATTGCCGGGAATTGGAAGATGAACGGGCTTTCGGCCGCCGCCGCGGCGCTGGTCGATGAGATCGGCGCGCATGCGCCTGGCCTGGCCTGCGACCTGCTGGTCTGCCCGCCCTTCACGCAGATTTTCCCGGCGGTGGCGCGGTTGCGCGGTGGCGCGGTCGGGGTGGGTGGGCAGGATTGCCACCAGGCGGTATCGGGCGCGCATACCGGCGATATATCGGCTGCCATGCTGGCCGATCTGGGATGCAGCGCGGTCATTCTGGGGCATTCGGAGCGCCGGCAGAACCACCATGAGACGGATGCGCAGGTCCATGCGAAGGTTCTGGCCGCCATACGGGCCGGGCTTATGCCTATCGTCTGTGTGGGGGAGACCGAGGCGGAGCGGGATGCCGGGCACCAAAAGCGGGTGGTGGCGGCGCAGATTGCCGCCAGCCTGCCGGCGGATTTTGCCGGTGTGGTTGCCTATGAGCCGATCTGGGCGATCGGCACCGGGCGCACGCCGACCGAGGCGCAGGTGGCGGCGATGCACCACGATATCAGGGCGGATTTGATCGCGCGCCTGGGCGAGCCGGGCAAATTGGTGCGGATTCTCTATGGCGGCTCGGTGAAGGCCGACAATGCCGCCGGCTTGCTGGCGGTGCCGGAGGTTGGTGGTGCCCTGGTGGGGGGCGCTTCGTTGCAGGCGAAGGATTTTCTGGCCATCGCGCGGTTAGCCAGGGTTATCGGCTAGAGCGGGATGCGATCTGATCTAATCGTTGTCGAGTGTCGCATCCCGCTCTCGTTCTTTGTTTTGGCGAGCATGTTCATCCGGCAGCTGACCGCATAGTGCCGGATCATGCTCTAGATCAATTGGGGCTCATGCGTTGCCGGCAAGTCGGGGGATAGCCAGGCGACCTCATCCAGCCGGGCAAAGGCCTCTGCGGTCAGCGGGTGGCCGTAATAGAAACCCTGCACTTCCTGGCAGCCTTCGGCGCGCAGCAAATCGGCCTGCGCCTGGGTTTCCACCCCTTCGGCGTTGGTCTCCAGCCCCAGCACCTTGGCAAGGCCGATAATGGAGCGCACCACGGCATGCGCGGCGGGATCGTGCCCCAGGGCGGCGATGAAACTGCGATCGACCTTGATCTTGTTCAGCGGCATGCGGCGCAGATAGCTCAGCGACGAATAGCCGGTGCCGAAATCGTCCAGGGTGATGCGCACGCCCAGCGCCTTCAGCTCCACCAAGGCGGTGCGTGTCAGTTCACTGTCATGCATGAAGACGCCCTCGGTGATTTCAATCTCCAGGCGGTCTGGCGCGAGCCCGGTTTCAGCCAAGGCGCAGCGCACGGTTTCGATCACATCGCCGGCGAGAAATTGCGCCGGCGAGACGTTCACCGCAACGCGCAGATGCGGCGGCCAGCTGGCAGCCACACGGCAGGCGGTGAGCAGCACCCAATCGCCCAGCACCGTAATCAGCCCGCATTCCTCCGCGATGGGAATGAAATCGCCAGGTTCGACCAGGCCGCGCAGCTTGTCGTTCCAGCGCAACAATGCTTCGGCGCCGACCAGGCGGCCGGTAGCCAGGTCATATTGCGGCTGAAAGCCGAGATGTAGAAGGTGCTCGGTGATGGCATGGCGCAGATCGTTCTCCAGCTCGCCACGCTTGCGGCGCGCCTCGTTCATGTGCGGCGTGAACAGGCTGACCCGGCACCTGCCCTGCGACTTCGCCTCGTAGAGGGCCATGTCGGCAAACCCCAGCAGCGTGTCGGGGTCTGACCCATGCAACGGCGCCAGAGCGACGCCGACGCTGGCGCCGATCTGCACCTCCCGCCCGGCCAGGTCGAAGGGTTGGCCAAGATCGTGGATCAGCCGTTCGGCCAGCGTCAGCGCCTGGTCGGCTGCACTGATGCCAAGCTGGATCAGGATAAACTCGTCACCGCCGACGCGGGCGACGGTGTCGCCGGCCCTTACCAGGCCCTGTAGCCGGGTGGCGACGAGCTGCAGCAGGCAGTCCCCCGAGGCGTGACCAAGCGTATCGTTCACCGCCTTGAAACGGTCCAGATCGACGCAGAGAACAGCGGCGTCTACCTGGTCTGGCGAGCAGGTACGGCCATCCATCGGGCGCAAGGCGGCGTTCAGCCGCTCGCGGAACAATACGCGGTTCGGCAGGCCGGTCAGCCAGTCGTGATGCGCCATATGCTGGATGCGCGCCTCCGCGCGGCGCCGGTCGCTGAGATCGGTGCAGATCATCACCGCGCCGAAGCTGGCACCCTGCGCGTCGCGTATCGGGCTCACCCGCACCAGCATCGGCATGCGCCGGCCGCCAAGGGTGAGCACATCGGCCTCGCCCTGCCAGGCCTGGCCATCGCGCAAGGTGGCGGCCAATGCGGCGGCGGTGGTCTGATCCTGCGCCACTCCGTCTGGCAGGCGGCCGCCCTGATCATCCTGCCACGCGCCGAAACAGGTGACGAAGGCGGGGTTGGCAAACAGCGGCGCGCCGGCCTCATCCACCACCAGGATGGCGTCGCTGGCGCTTTCCATCGCCGCACGCACGCGCAATTGCTGCTCGCCCTGGCGGCGGAGCCGCTCGGTGACGTCCTCCAGCGTGCCGGCAAAGCCCAGCACCTGGCCGGACTCGTCGCGCACGGCGCGGGCGGTTTGCGAGATCCAGGCGCGGCTGCCGTCGCCACGCCGTATTTCCGCTATCTCCGCGTCGAAACAGCGTTTTTCGCGCAGCAGACGGCGCAACGCAGCGCCCCGCCCGGGCTCTATGTAGAGCCGACCACTCTGCATTATCGCTTTCAGCGCGGCGATATCCGGGTAGCCGGATATGCGCAGCAACGCCGCGTTGCCACTATGCAGGATGCAATTCTCGTCGAGCCCGTAAATGCCCAGGGCTGCGTTCTCGAACAACGCTCTGTAGGTGCCCTCTGCCTTGACCAGGCGGAAGGTGGTATCCCTGAACACCAGAAGCGCGCGTGCCACCGCACCTACCTCGTCGTCCTGCTCGCTGGCGGGGATCGGCGTCTCCCGGTCGCCGGCTGCCAAGCGGGTCAGGGCCGTGGCCATCATCTCCAGCGGCAGGGTAAACTCGCGCAAGGCGATGGTGACGGTGGCCAGAACCGCGGCCAGCACCAGAAGAAAAGCAGCCACCTGGGCGCGCAATGCCTGCACCAGCGCGGCTTGCAGGCGCGCCGTCGACAAGGACAGATTTAGCGTGCCCAGCGTGCGCACCTCGCCATGGCTGACATAGCGGATGGCATGGGCCACATCGATGGTCGGCGCGGCTGGTTGGCTCACCTTGTTTGCTGCCTGGCGTTGCTCCAGAACCGATCCATCCGGCTGGGTGACCGAGGCGGAGACGAAATCCGGATCGGCCGCCAGCGCATCCAGCGCCGCCGCCACCTGCGTCTCGTCCAAATTCCACATTGGCACCGACAGGGCATTGCCCTGGATCGAGGCCAGCAGCGCCGCGCGCTCCGACAAGGCATGCCGGCCATCGCGTTCCATGCCGATATGGCGCACGATGACATCAGTCAGCAGAACGAGCGCCACCGCAATGGCGGCCACCAGCATGGCGCGGTGGCGTAGCGAGAGCTTGAACCTCGGCCGGCCCGAACCCCTGGCCAGCGTCTTATGCCGCGGTTTCAATGCGGGCCTTGTATCGGGTCGCTGTCCGGCACGTGGTAGCTCGCCAATATCTGTGACAGGCGGCCGGATGCGCGCAGGCCGGCCATGCCGGTATCCAGGATATGCGCCAGGCGCTGTGGCTGAGGGGCAAGAGGCGAAAAGGCGATGAAGACCGGGGTTACCTTGACGCCGGGGGTGATTTTCAGGCGGTCGCTCAGACCCTCGGCCGCGAGTTCGTGTGCCAGCACGTTTTCATCGTCCACCACCACATCGACCCGGCCTGCAACAAGCTTGCCGAGGTTCTTGGCCAGCGCACCGTTGCCGGACACATATTCGATCCGGCTGGCATCATTGGCATGGGCGGCGATGTAAGCGCCGATTGGACCGCTGAAATTATAGCTGCGAATGACGCCGAGCACCCTTCCGTCGAGTGAATTGGCGTCGGTGAAGCGAAAGTTATCGCCTTTGCGAACGGCATAGGCATCGCCGCTCTCGCCGATCGGCGTTTCGGGGAAGATAAACTCTGGCGCATCCAGGCGGCTGCCGCCGATGATGCCGCTGAATCTTCCATGGCGGGCATCATCGATACAGCGCGCCCAGTTCAGCTCCTGGTAGGTGACGTGATACCCGGCCTCGCCAAAAACCTCCTGGGCGATTTCCACCGCAAAACCGGGGTGAGTGGAGCCGGCGGTACAATTGTAAGGGCACCAGATATCGGCGCAGAGGGTAATATCCGTGCTCCTCGCCGGACCGGCGAAAAGCGCCAGGCAGGACATCGCCGCCGGGAGTATTGCCCTCTTTCGCATTTTCAAAGCACTTTCAATGGGATAGCACGACTTAAATCGCCCACCAAAACTAAGATATCATAGGCGCGGTCGATAAAGTTGTAAAGTTTTTGGTAACTCTACCAAAAGTTGAGGTGCTCTTCGCTGGATCGGCTGACAAACGCCGCCACCTATCAGCAGGGCAGGACACCCCCTGAGACATGCGGAGTTTCGCAAACTGGCGATTGGAATGATATGATCAAGGCCGAAGAATTGGACAAAATACCGCGTAACGACCCGGCTGGGTCGTTATGCGTTACAGAGCGCAGGCGGGCTTTTGCGCGCCATCTCCAGATCCACCCCGGGGCACCGCACAACCAGTGCTTGACCGGAGTTTCGTTACGGCAATATCGCCGGATGTTGGGATAGAGGTTATGCCAAAACCGCCATATGATGGTGGCGGAAAAACCAGAGCGAACGCAGTCGATCGGGACGACCAGCTGGAGCGGGCCAACGAGGGTAGGGGGGACCGGCCCCGCCCCTCTATGCGCGCAAAGTTCAGCCAAAACCGGCTAAACCACCAAAAAATGACGTCTATGATTGGGCCGAGCGAGGTGCTGCCGATGAGCAATGACGTTCAAGCCAGTGCCCTGTCGCGGGCCGGCGCACCTATTGCCGGTGCCGCCATGGTGTGCAAAGCGAGTGCAAGCCCGTTCCCATTCCATCTTGATGTCCCATTCGGCCGCATGATTTTTGCCCATCGCCTCGCTACCGAAGACGATTTGCCGGCGCTGCGCGCGCTGATGGCCGACGCCATTGCGGAGCTGCAAAAGGGCTTTCTCACCCCGGCGCAGATCGATGCCAGCAGGGCGGTGATGGGGCTGGATACCCAGCTTATTGCTGACCGCACCTATTTCATGGTCGAATCGGCTGGCGTGCTCGCCGGCTGCGGCGGGTGGAGCAGGCGAGCGACGCTGTATGGCGGCGACCATTCCGCCCGCAGGGATTCGCGGTTGCTGAACCCGGCCACCGATGCCGCCCGGATCCGCGCCATGTACACGGCGCCCGCCTTTGCCAGGCAAGGGGTTGGCCGGCTTATCCTCTCGCTGTGCGAGCAGGCGGCGGCGGCGGAGAATTTTCGCCGGGTGGAGCTTGGCGGCACGCTGTCGGGCGAACCGCTCTATACCGCCTGCGGCTACAGCATCATCGAACGCCTGCAGGAAACCAGCGGCCCGGTTCCTGTGCCGCTGCTGCGCATGGGCAAGGACCTCACGCAAAAGGGTGCATGACGCGGCGCACAAGCCCGGTTAACCTGCCGCTTATGCGCATGACCCTGACCGCACGCCTCGCTGTTTCCCTTCTTATCCTTGCACCGGTCTCGCCCGGCTGGGCCGCCGACCCGGCCCCGGTCGCTTCGCGCGACGGCATGGTGGTGAGTGCGCAGCATCTGGCCTCCGATGTCGGCGCCGAGATTCTGCGGCGTGGCGGCAACGCCATCGATGCGGCGGTGGCGGTCGGCTACGCCCTGGCCGTGGTGTACCCGGAGGCGGGTAATATCGGCGGTGGCGGGTTCATGACCATACGCCTGGCCAATGGCCGCACCACCTTCCTGGATTTCCGCGAGAAGGCGCCGCTGGCCGCGACGGCCACCATGTTTCAGGACAAGGCTGGCAATGTGGTGCCCGGGCTTTCCACCAATTCCTGGCTCGGCGTGGGTATCCCGGGCTCGCCGGCGGGCCTTGAAGCGGCGCGGGTAAAATACGGTACCATGCCGCGCGCCGCCTTGATGGCGCCGGCGATCGCTCTGGCGGCGGACGGTTTTACCCTCACCCAGGGCGATGCAGGGATTTTCGCCGTCGCTACGCCTGGCTTGCGGCAGGACCCGATAGCGGCGGCGATTTTCCTGAAGAACGGCGCGGTTCTGGAGCCGGGCGACCGGCTGGTGCAATCGGATCTTGCTGCTTCGCTGGCTTTGATCAGCGCCGAGGGGCCGGACGCGGCGATGTATCACGGCCCGATCGGCCAGGCGATTGCCGATGCCAGCAAGGCAGGCGGCGGCATTATCACCGTTGCGGATTTCACCCATTACAAGGTGCGTGAGCTCTCGCCGGTGGAATGCGATTATCGCGGTACGCACATTATCTCCTCGCCGCCCCCAAGTTCAGGCGGCGTTGTGCTGTGCGAAATACTGGGCATATTGCAAGGCTATGATCTGGCGGCGATGGGGTTTCATTCGGCCGACGAGGTGCATGTGCTGGTGGAGGCCATGCGGCGCGCGTATATCGACCGCAATAACAGCCTCGGCGATCCCGATTTCGTCAAGATCGATATCGATAGCCTGATCGGCGCTGCCCATACCGCCAAACTCCGCGCCGGCATCGATCCGGTGCGCGCCACCCCCACAGCCGATCTGCACCCCGCCACGCCAGGCCACGAGGGCCGCAACACCACGCAATATTCGGTGGTGGATAACGCGGGTAATGCCGTATCGGTGACGTATACGCTGAATGACTGGTTCGGCGCGCATCGCGTGGCCGGCCATACCGGCATCGTGATGAATAACGAAATGGATGATTTCACGTCCAAGCCCGGTGTGCCGAACATGTTCGGGCTGGTGCAGGGTGCAGCCAATGCGGTGGCGCCGGGAAAGACACCGCTGAGCTCGATGACCCCCTCCATTCTGACCAAGGATGGCAAGCTGCTGATGGTGATCGGCAGCCCTGGCGGCTCGCGAATCCCGACCATTACGCTGGAAGCCATCATCAACGTGATCGATCACGGCATGACCGTGCAGGAGGCCATCGACGCGCCGCGGATTCATGAACAGGGCCTGCCTGACCTGGTGTTCACCGAACGTTTCGCGCTTTCGCCCGACACCCAGTCGCTTCTTGAATCACGTGGCTACAGTTTTAGGAATCTCGGCTATTGGGGGCTGGCCGAGGGCATTCTGGCCGGCAGCCCGGCCTTGGCGAGCAAGGCCACGTTTGGTGAAGACGGGTTTTTGCCGGTGACCGCCCGGCCAGAGGCCGGCGCCAAATTATTTGGCGCCCATGATGTGCGTGGCGGTGCCGGCAAGGCCAGCGCGGAAGATGCGCCGTTGCCGGCAGATCAATGAGATTTGGGCCGCTCGCGGCACTGATCTGGCTCGCGCCCCCGCCGGCTGCCCTGGCTGAGGATATCAGGGATTTCAATGCCGATACCCCAGGCAAGAGCTACACGCCCTACACCGTCTCCCAAGGGTTTTTCCAGCTGGAGAGCGACAGCTTCCACATCACCGAAATGGGCAGCACGCAAACCATCGAGGTGCTTGATCCGGTGTTCAAATATGGCCTGACCGATGATCTGGAACTGGACCTTCAGACCGACGGCTTGCTCGATACGACCACGAAAACGCAGGGAAAGACTTCTACCCTCGCCGGCTATGGCGACATCACGCCGGGCATAAAACTGAACATTTTTGGCAATGACTGGCAGATTTTTTCCGTCGCCATCAAGGCTGGGGTGAAAATACCCACCGCATCGCCGGGCATTGGCAACGGCGTGTTCGAATATTATGTCATCCTGCCGACACAGTTGGCGTTGCCGTTCGATTTTTCTTTGCAAATCCAGCAGGAAATCGACTTGCTGAAGAATAATGACGATAATGGCAGGCATTTCAACTATGCCGAGGACATCTCGCTCAGTCGAACGATAAAGCAATTGACGCTGTCGGTGGAGATGTTTGCCCAGAGCGGCACTGATCCCAAAGTGCCGGCGGAATACACCGCCGATATCGGAATTGGCTACGCGCTGACGCCGGCGATCGTTATTTCCTTCGGCACCTATTTCGGGCTGAACCGGTTTGCGCCCAGCGTGGAAAGTTATACCGGGTTCGGGATAAGGTTCTGACGTCAGTACTGTAGGTGAAGCCCGGGTTTCACCTACAGTAATGGAGCGCCGAAAAGCTCCACCACAATTTTTTAGGCACTGCCACGGAATAAGGCACGTGTTCGGGCCGTCTTCTGATCACGGTGACGCCAAGCCCGGCGTGCCGATCTCTGGAGAGTGTGTCCATGTCTGTACTGCCCGCCTTTGCGCTGGCCGCGGCCCTTGCCGCTGCGGCCCTGCCAGCCTTTGCCCAACCGGCCCCAACGCCAGGCTATCACCGTACCAATCTGGTGGCCGATCAGGCTGGCCGCGCTTTGGCCACCGACCCAAATCTGCTCAATCCGTGGGGTGTTGCCTTCGCGCCCGGTGGCGCGTTCTGGATCAGCGATAATGGCAATGGACTCTCCACCCTCTATGATGGACTTGGCGATATCATTCCGGTGGCTTTCGTGGTGCCGCCTGCGTCCGGCCAGACCACACCTGCCTCGCCAACCGGGATTATTTTCAACAGCACCGGCGGCTTTCTGGTTCCGGGCACGAAATTGCCGTCGGTGTTCGTGTTTGCGACGGAGGACGGCACCATCTCCGCCTGGGCCGGCGGCCTGCCGACCAACCCGCTGGACGCGGTGCTGGCGGTGGATAATTCCCAAGGCGGCACCGGCGCCGTTTACAAGGGTCTGGAATTCGGTGTGACCGCGGCAGGCACCTTTCTCTATGCCACCAATTTCCGCAGCGGCGGGATCGATGTGTTCGATTCCACCTTTGCTCCCGCCAATTCCAAGCTCTTGGGCAGTTTCAAGGACCCCAAGCTGCCCAGAGGCTATGCCCCGTTTGGCATTCGCAACATCAACGGCAATCTGGTGGTGACCTATGCCAAGCAGGATGGATCAAAACATGATGATGTGCCAGGTGCCGGCCACGGCGTGGTTGACATCTTCGATACCGATGGGCGCCTGCTGCAGCATTTTGCCACCGGCGGCACGCTGAACTCGCCCTGGGGCATCGCCTTGGCGCCGGCTGGCTTTGGCGAATTGAGCAATCTGCTGCTGATCGGCAATTTCGGTGACGGCACGATCAACGCCTATACGCTGGCCGGCCAAGCCAGTGGCACGATGCACGACAAGGCGGGCCATCAGATTGTCATTCCCGGTCTGTGGGGCCTGTATTTCGGCGGTGCGGCCGCGTCGACGCCAGACACGCTGTATTTCACCGCCGGCCTTGCCCATGAACGCCACGGATTGTTTGGGTCGCTGGCGGCACGCTAACGCGTCTTCAGACGCTTTTCTTGCGGCAATCAAGATGGCGGAGGGCGCTTGGCTTTTCCGCCCTAAGGCATCGTCGGCACATAAGTGCGTCGGCACGCCGGCAAAGATGCCGCTTCACACACGGGCTTAGGGCCCGTTCGACCCCGTAACCCGATTCGGTTAATGTCGAACGGGCCCTAAGGATAGGAGCCGGTACGCCCGGCTCCTATCGCGCCAATTCCCGTAGGCTTTCGCGGATGACCGCATCCAGCGAGGCAGCCGCACCCAGCCGTTCAAGCACACGGTCCACCACCGGCTGCGCCTCCATTCGCCGATACCCGAGATTGCCCAGGGCGGATAGCGCATCGCCGCTGACACCACCTGAGGGCAGGCCAACCGCCATGGTGGCCCCGCCGGAGGGCATCGCGCCGGCCTTCTCACGCAATTCCGTCAGCAGCCGAATGGCAAGTTTTGGCCCAACGCCTGGCACACGTGTGAGTGACGCACGGTCGGCGGAGGCGATGGCGCCGATCAGATCGCGCGGGGCCAGGGCGGAGAGGATCGACAGCGCCACCTTGGCGCCGACGCCCTGCACGGTGGTGAGCAAGCGGAACCATTCGCGCTCGGCGGACTCGGCAAAGCCGTAGAGCAGGATGGCATCTTCCCTGACAACCGTTTCGATCAGCACGCGTGCCAGCGCCGGCGGGCCGGGCAGGGCGGACAAAGTGCGTGTGCTGGCCTGCACCAGATAGCCCACGCCGCCCACATCGACGATGCAGCTGCCAGCCTCCAGCGACTCGACGCGGCCGGTGAGCAGCGCGATCACGGCTTGGCGCCCAAAGCCGATTTTACCAGCGCCGCACTATAGATTTGCCGGGTTGCCCGGTTATGCGCGTGGCAGATCGCCACCGCCAGCGCATCGGATGCGTCGGCGCGGCGCAGGGTGGCGCCGGGCAAGAGCCGCTTGACCATTTCGGCTACCTGAATTTTGTCGGCGGCACCGGTGCCGACAACGGCGCGCTTGACCGCCTTGGCGCCGTATTCGATGACCGGCACACCTGCCAAGGCCGGTGCCAGCAGCGCCACGCCGCGGGCATAGCCCAGTTTCAAGGTGGCGGCGCCATTGCGGTTGACATAGGTTTCTTCCACCGCCGCCTCGGCGGGGTGATGCTGGGTGATCAGTGCCACCAAAGATGTGTAAAGGGTGCAGAGCCGGTCGGGCACGTTCTCATCGCTATCGGTGGCGATAACACCATCCGCCAGATGACGCAGCCGGTTGCCATCCACCTCGATCAGGCCCCAGCCGGTGAAGCGCAGGCCGGGATCGATACCGAGCAACCGGATCGCGGTCACGCCGTCTGCAGGCGGGCTAATACGTCGTCGGGGATGTCGAAATTGGCGAAGACGTTCTGGACATCGTCGTTATCCTCCAGCGCATCGATCAGTTTCAGCACCGAGGCGGCGCGATCTTCATCCAGAGTCACCATGGTGCTTGGGCGCCAATCGAATTTTGCTTCCTCCGGCGGTCCAAAACGATGTTCCAGGGCATCGCGCACGGCAAACAGGTTTTCGATGGCGCAGGTCACCTCGTGGCCTTCCTCGCTGCTCACCACATCATCGGCACCGGCATCGATGGCGGCTTCCAGCATTTCGTCGGCCGTGGCCGCCGATGGCTTGTAGGAAACCAGGCCGAGCCGGGCGAACATGAAACTGACGGAGTTGGTTTCGCCAAGCGCGCCGCCATGCTTGCTGAAGGCGGAGCGTATGTCGCTGGCCGTGCGGTTGCGGTTATCGGTGAGGGCTTCGACGATCACCGCCACCCCGGCCGGGCCGTAGCCTTCGTAGCGCACGTCTTCGTAATCCTCGCCGCCGGCGGCACCCGAGGCCTTCTTGATGGCGCGGTCCACCGTATCCTTAGTCATGTTCTGCTTGTAGGCGGTGGTGACGGCCGCGCGCAGCCGCGCATTGGCCGCTGGGTCGGGCAGGCCCTGTTTGGCGGCCACGGTGATTTCGCGGATCAGCTTGGCGAATTGCCGTGCCCGGCGCGCATCCTGGGCGCCCTTGCGGTGCATGACATTCTTGACGTGACTATGGCCGGCCATGGGGTCCCTCTACACTGGCGCGGCATAGCAGCAGACTCGCCTGCGTTGCCAGCCGGCATGTTTTCTTACGGTTCGTAATGCCCAGCCGGGCGGTTTTGCGCTACAGCTTTGGCATGGACGCGCAAACCACTCAGGCGCTGATCCGCTTCGGCCTTGGCCGGCGCGGCACCGAAGCGCCACCCACCGATCCCCAGGCCTGGCTCGCCGCCCAGTTGGCCGGACCCGATCCCGCCCAGTTTCCCCGCTTTCTGCCCAGCGTGGCCGATGGGCTGACTCTGCTGCGCGAACAGCGGCGTCTGCACGAGCCGGTGGTGCAGCCCGCGCTGCAGGCCGATATGCGCGCCCAGACGGCCGAGCTGATCACCACCGCGGCGCCGTTCCGCGAGCGCCTGGTGTGGTTCTGGGCCAACCATTTCACCGTGAGCCTGCGGCAGGGCGATACCGGTGCCGTGCTCGGCCCGTTCATCCGCGAAGCCATCCGCCCTTATGTGACTGGGCCGTTCTTCGAGATGCTGCTGGCGGTGATGCGGCATCCGGCGATGCTGATGTATCTGGACAATGCCGGGTCCTTCGGCCCGGACAGCCCGGCCGGCCAGCGCGGCCATCGCGGCCTGAACGAGAATCTGGCGCGTGAATGCCTGGAGCTGCACACGGTCAGCCCGGCTTCAGGCTACACCCAGGCCGATGTGACTGCCTTCGCCGCCGTGCTCACCGGCTGGTCGGTGGAGCTGAATACCCTGCAGCCGGGCTTTATTTTCCGCCAGGATGCGCATCAGCCGGGCGCCAAGACGGTGATGGGCCAGGTTTTCCCGCCAGGCGATGCTGGCGGCGTGTTGGCGCTGGATTTTCTGGCCCATCACCCGGCCACCTACACCCATCTGGCCACCAAGCTGGCGCGCCATTTTGTCGCCGACACACCGCCGCCGCAGGCGGTGCAGGCCATTGCCGCCACGCTGCACGATACCAAAGGTGATCTCGGCGCCGCCGCCCTGGCGCTGACCCGGCTGCCGGCCGCCTGGGCGCAGCTGGCCAAATTCCGCACCCCGTTCGATTTCGCGGTCGCGGCGTTGCGGCTGCTGGACCTGCCGACCGACAAGCCGCCGATGCTGCCAGGCGTGCTGAACGCCCTGGCCCAGCCGGTATGGAATGCGCCTCTGCCCAATGGCTGGTCTGACCGCGCCGAGGATTGGGCCGCGCCGGAGGCGATGATCCGCCGGATCGACTGGAGCTACGCAGCGGCCGCCCATCTGGGCGACCGCGATCCGATCGAGATGGCGGATGCCAATCTTGGGCCGCTGTTGCGGCCGGCCACGCTCGCCGCCATGCGCGGCGCCGGTTCGCGTCGGGATGCGCTGACCTTGCTGCTCTCCTCACCCGAATTCCAAAGGCGATAAAACCATGCTCGTCAGCCGCCGTTCTGCCCTGCTGGGGCTTACCGCTGCCGTCACCATCGGGCCGAGCAGCCTGGCGTTGGCGCAGGCCGCCACCGACCGGCGCTTTGTCGTGGTGATCCTGCGTGGCGCGCTGGACGGTCTGGCGGCTATCGTGCCGCATGGCGACCCGCAGCTGGCCGTCTGGCGTCCCGGCCTGATCCCACCGCCGAACGGGCCGGATGCGCTGCTGGACATGGGCGGGTTTTTTGGCATGCATCCGAGCCTTGCCGGCCTGCACGGCCTTTATGCCGCCGGCGAGTGCCTGCCCGTGCATGCGGTGGCAGGCGGGTATCGCAGCCGCAGCCATTTCGAGGCGCAGGATTTTCTGGAATGCGGCGTCGATCGGCGGGTGGAAAGCGGCTGGCTGAACCGCACCGTTGGCTGCCTGCCTGCGCGCCATACGCCGGCCGGCGAAGCGGTGGCGATCGGCGTGGATATACCGCTGCTGCTGCGCGGCCCGGCCATGGTGGGCAATTATGCGCCGGATGGCGCTGAGCGGCCACAACCCGATCTGTATGCGCGCATCGCCGCCCTGAACGCTGGCGACCGGCTGACCGGGGCCGCGGTGGCGGAAGGGCTGCGGGAGCGTGATTTCTCAACGGCCACGCTCTCGGGCGCCACGCCGGTGCCGGGGGTGCCACCGAACAGCTTTGCCGGACTGGCGGGTGCGGCGGGGCGGCTGCTGGCGGCGGCGGATGGGCCGCGCGTGGCGGCGCTGGAGCTCGGCGGCTGGGATACCCATGCCGATCAGGCCGCGCGGGTGAAGGGGCCGCTGAAGCAGCTGGATGATGGGCTGGTGGCGCTGAAACAAAACCTTGGCGATGCCTGGGGCCAGACGGTGGTTCTGGTGATGACCGAGTTTGGCCGCACCGTGCGGATGAACGGCACCAAGGGCACCGATCACGGCACCGCGGGTGTCGCTTTTGTTCTGGGCGGCAAGGTGGCGGGCGGACGGGTGGCCGGCATTTGGCCTGGGCTGGCGGAATCCGCCTTGTTCGAGAACCGCGATCTGGCGCCGACCACCGATCTGCGCGGCCTGACCAAAGGGGTTTTGGCGGCACATCTGGGCCTGGATGGCCGCGCGCTGGAGAGTGTGTTTCCCGGCAGCGCGGGGGTGACTGCTACCTCGGGGCTGCTGCGGGTGTGAAACTGGCCGCGGCCGGGTTTTTGGGCTGCTGCCTGTTGAGTACTGCTGCGGTGGCGCGCGACCCGGCGTTTTGGCCGTTTTCCGCCGATTCGCCCTGGAATACCCCGCTCGGGTCAGGCGCGGTATTTTCCGGCGACAATGACCCGGTCACCCAGGATCTGCTGGCCGGGCATGCACTGATTCATGCCGGGGCGTGGTCGATGCCGGTATATCTGGCGGTGGCGGCGGACCCTTTGGTTCGGGTGCATGATGAGGAGAATAAGCGGGATTTTTTCGCGCGGATTCCGCGTGGCGCCACGCCCGATCCGATGCCCGATGGGCATCTTTTTGTGATTGATCCGGCGCATGAATTTGCGCTGGAGATGTATCGGGCGCGCCGGTTTCCGGACGGGCATGCTGTGGCGCGTCGGGCCTTCCTGGTGAGCCTGTTGGGGCCGGGCATGTTTTTGCGGGACGGCCGCTTCCCCGGCGTGCGCGCGATGGATGCAAGCGGGCTGGGCGGGCTGATCCGGGTGTGGGATCTGCAGGCGGGGCAGATACGCCACGCGATCACGTTTCTGCTGCCCTATCGGCGTTTGCGGCATCGGCCGGTCTGGCCATCATCGCGCGAGGATTTTTGGGGATTCCGTGATTATACCGGCCATGTTCCGATCGGCACGCTGATCGCCATTCCGCCAGAGGTGCCGATCGGGGCGCTTGGGCTTTCACCGGGCGGGCTGGTTCTGGCGCGGGCCTTGCAGGATTTTGGTGCCTATTGCGATGACAGCGTGGGTACTGACGGGATTGTGCTTTCGGCCGAGGGTGCCAGCGAGGGCATGACCCAATTGACCGACATGCGGCGCGATTTTCCGCGCATTCGCCGCTATTTGCGGGTGGTGACGAATAACCGGCCGGCCACGCCAGGCGGTGGTGGGGCGATGCGCGCGGCGCCCGCGCCCGCCTTGCATTGATCCCGGCAAATCGACAACGCGGCCCGGTGGTCGTAATACCGTGTTTCGCCAGATCAGAGACATATCGCCATGTTTGTATGCACCGGCTTTGCCGCCCAAAGTCCTACCACGCCGCTCGGCCCGATCACCTTCAATCGCCGCGATGTCGGGCGGGACGACGTGCAGATCAAGATTCTGTTCTGCGGCGTGTGCCATTCCGATCTGCATTACGCCCGCAATGAATGGCATTACACGGTCTATCCGGCGGTCCCGGGCCACGAGATTGTCGGCGAAATCACCAGCATCGGCGACGGAGTGAGCGCGTTCAAGATTGGCGACCGGGTCGGCGTTGGCTGCATTGTCGATTCCTGCAGGCGGTGCGCCTCCTGCCAGGAGGGGCTGGAGCAATATTGCGAAGCCGGCATGACCGGCACCTATGGCGGGACCGACAAGGTGATTGGCGAACCCACCAAGGGTGGCTATTCGAACAGCATCGTTGTCGACAAGAACTATGTGCTTCACATTCCGGCCGGGATGGATCTGGCCTCCGCGGCGCCGTTGCTGTGCGCCGGGATCACCGTGTATTCGCCGCTGCGTCATTGGGGTGCTGGCGCGGGCAAGAAAGTGGGCATTATCGGGCTTGGCGGCCTTGGCCATATGGGCATAAAGCTTGCCCATGCGATGGGGGCGCAGACGGTGCTGTTCACCACCTCTTCCGGCAAGATGGCCGATGGCAGGCGGCTTGGCGCGGATGATGTGGTGCTTTCCAAAGATGCCGATGACATGGCCAGACATGCGAACAGCTTCGATCTGATCATCGATACGGTTTCGGCCAATCATGACCTGATGCCGTATTTCAATCTGCTGAAGCGGGATGCGACAATGGTGCAGGTGGGCGCGCCGGAACATCCTTTGCCGATCGGCATTTTTCCGTTGCTGATGAAGCGGGCAAGCTTTGCCGGCTCGGCCATTGGCGGCATTGCTGAAACACAGGAGATGCTGGATTTCTGTGCCGCGAAGGGGATTGCCGCGGATGTGGAAATCATCCCGATCCAGTATATCAACGAAGCCTATGAGCGCATGCTGAAGAGCGATGTGACCTACCGGTTTTCGATCGATATGTCCTCGCTCGAAACCTAATGTGGGTGAAACCCACGTTATTGTGTGGCGCGGCGCATCGCCGCTTGGGGGAGATCGCGGGTTTCACTCACGCTACGGGAGGCCCGCGAAGGTCCAGGCCAGGAAGGCGGTGAGGGTGCCGACGCTGGCGGCGTTCAGGCTGAGCAAATGTCGGTATTGCGCCGCGCTGTAGACAAGCGGCGGGGTGCCGTAATGGCCTAGCATGGCATAGGCGAGGATCGGGAGCGCCAGCACGGCACCCATCACCAGCCGCTCATGACGGTGAAACAGCATGATCGCCAGGGTGATGCAGGGCAGCAGGAAGAGTTGGGCGCCGGCTGGCTCGCCATAAAGCCAGATGCACAACATGGTGTTCAGCGTGCCGGCCACCACGAGCAGCGCACGGCCGAGCAGAGCGTGGCGCCTGGTGACCAGCGGCACCGCGGCAAAGATGGGCAGCACGGCCAGGTTCAGCAGCGTATATGACGAGGCCGGCGGGCCGGCAGCTGCCAGCACATAAAGCGGGTAGAAGGGCGTGTTCCAGGCGAGCACCAAAGCCAGGATATTAGCAATCCTGGCTTTGGGCTCCTCGGCGGCCACCAGCCGGGCGAAACCGGCGCGCAAGGCGGTAAAATGATGTATCGGGATGGTGGGTGCCCTCGCATGTGCCGGGATCGCCAGGGCGGCGTGCCAGGATGGATCAGCGACAAGCATGGCATTGCAAGGATGCGCTGCCTATCGCCTTTCATGCATCGCTCTGCATTGTAAATGTAGGCGCGCGAAGCTAGACTTTGCAATGACGTTGGTGGGGTTTCCGGTAGGGTAACCAGGTTTGGCGTATTGGCCATGGATAACCGAGATCGGCCTGGGATGAGGGCGTGGGCGCGTATGGTTCCACCGGATGATCTGCCCAGGGCCTGGAGAGTTGAGCGTTCGCGGTGAATTTCGCGATCATCTTCGAGGGCAGGAACGGAAGTTCTTACCTGGCATCGCTGCTGAATGCGCATCCACACGCCTTGTGCTATCCGGAAGTCCTGCTATCGCTGGATAGCGGGACGCAGTTGGCGGTGCTCGATATGATCCACGCGGGGCGAGACATTCGGCCATTGACACCTTATGCCGGGAACAAGCGATATCAGCATGCCGGCTTTACCGAAAAATGGCGGAATCGTCCCTTCGCTGCCACTGGGCTGAAGACAAAGGTGATCGACCTTTGCGACGTGCCATCCTTCTCTGCCCGGCTGTACGCCCTGGATTTTTGTCTGATTTATTTACATAGACGAAATATTCTGAAGTCGGTTGTCTCCGTTCTCAATGCCAGGCGGTTGAAGGCCACGCATAATCTATGGAACGCTGAGGCACCTGGACAGGTGGCGGGTCCCTTGGAGGTTGATCTTGCAGATTTCGATACATCGCTTCAGGAGCAGCAGGGCCTGCAAGCGATGGTCGGTGGCATGTTCGAAAGCTACCAGGGCAGAAAGGCGGTGTTTTGCTATGAGGACATGCTTGCCAATGAGCGCGTGTTCATGGCCGGGCTATTCGAATTTCTGGGATTGCCAGATTCGGCGGTCAAAGGGCGTTTCTTCAAGGCGACCGATGACGATCTCCAGCGGGCAATCGCAAATTACCCGCAGTTCAGGGCTCATTACCGGGCAAGCCAGTTTGCGAAATTCCTTGATTGACATCGTGCGGCCGCTGGCAAAGCAGCGCAACCCGGTATGTTGGTGCAAGGGCAACGCATCAGCTTTGAGCCGGTTATCCCGGCCTTGTGGCTACGGTGTGTGGATTTCACCTAAAGCAAGGTTTGCCATGCGCGATGCGGGTGTTCCGCGTCAGGGTGCGTCGTTGATTGGCCTGAAGGGCTGCGGCAGTTTTCCGCCGTCCAGCAAAGTGGAGAAGATGTGCAGGCCCGCTGGCTCGTTGCCGTTCACGTGAACCAGAATGATGTCGCCCGGCGTGGCCCGTGGCGCACGTGCCAGCCAGGCGCCTGCCCCTAGTACGATCAAGTGATACTCGGCAGCCATCTGCATCAGCGCCGGCGTGGATATCAGCCCTGGAAAGCGGAAAAATACCGAGGGCGTCTGGCCTTTTTCGATCAGCAGTTTTTCCGTGTCGAGCATCTCCGCCCGCATGTCGACACCAGGCGCCAGCAGGAAATTGTCGGCAAGAGGACGGCCTGGGCTATAGGGGTGATGATAGGAATGATCGACCCAGGTGATCTGCAACGCGCCACTGCGCTGGCGTTCGAGGAGCCATTGAAAATCGGCCTGATGCCGGGTCAGCCACAGGCCGGAGATCGACAGCGCCAGCGGCAATGGCGATTGGAATGTTTGCAAGCGCTCCAGGAATGCGCGGTCGAGCGGCCGGCGGCTTGGGCAGAGATCGCCGGTGACGAAAGATCCGGTCTTTGTGCCGCGGAGCAGGCCGCCATTGGCAATGATGGGAGCTGCCTGGGCCGGGGTAGTGGCGCCATGCATGGCGCGGATATAGCGTGTATCCTGCTGGCGCGCGTTGCTGGTGTCGGCGCAGGACCAATCCTGGTCGCGCTCCAGGCTGGTGGCGAGTGTGGCGGGGTCGACTGTGAGTAGCATGCCATGTGCATCGATCTCCATATGGCGGATGGCCAGGTGCCGCGCGGCGCCGGCCTTGCGGCATTCCTGAAAGACCGGCCGGTAGTCTTGCACTCTTGTTTGGCTATTCTGCGCGGCGCCTTCCGCGTGGGCGCAGCAGGCCGCGATTGTGAACAAAGCTGCCATCCCCCATGATACCGCTTGGTTTACAACGCAATGTTTGATGTGCAGGGCCATGATGACTGGATGTGGCGGGGAAGACAGCGTGAGTATCACGGTTTTCGATGAGATGGGAAATAGCGGCGCCGCTGTGGTGGCCGCTGCCCTGGCCGCTGAAATCGCCGCCGGGTTTGGCGAACGCGCTGAATCGCCGCTCTCGCTGGTCGCTCGGGCCGGTGATGATATTGTCGCTGGTCTCAACGCGGCCAGCCATTGGGGATGGTGCTATATTCGCCATTTATGGGTGCAGGCGGATTGGCGGCGACGCGGGCTGGGCATCCGGCTGCTGGCCGAAGCGGAAACGCAGGCGCGCGCGCGAAGCTGTGTGGGGGTGTATGTGGATACATTCAGTCCTGACGCGGCGCTGTTCTATGCGCGTGCGGGTTTCGCGCAATTCGGCCTTATCGAGGGCTTTCCCGCGGGGCATGCGCGGATTTTTCTGCATAAGAGACTGACGTGATGGCAGAACGATTTTGGTGTTCATGAGGGTCAGGGCGCCGGACAGTGTGCCAATTCCCCTCTGGCTCACGGGCGACTCATTTATTCCTGTGCGCGTCTGAAGGCCGGGTTGCGTGGATAGGCGGCACGATGCAACGTTCTGCTTGGGTGCAGGGCGGCAGATGCTTTTTTGATATGAGGCAATGGGGTTTTTGGCTTTGACGCAGATGCGCCGTCTCTCGTCGAGTGATGGTGGCGGGCGTTTGAAGTCAACG
>Ga0116229_10004627_pt1 | contig 22557 bp, 23 predicted proteins | sample S1TSphgellanicum_3_FD_87313 | JGI IMG/M metagenome (GOLD analysis project Ga0116229, IMG submission 87313) | Host-associated microbial communities from peat moss isolated from Minnesota, USA - S1T2_Fc - Sphagnum magellanicum MG | ecosystem: Host-associated > Plants > Peat moss > Unclassified...
AGAAAACTAAGAACATCGTTAGATACATGTGTGTATGTGAGTACATAAATTCATTTAAAAAATATTCGAATATAAATGTTAGGAAAAAGGTTACTTTAAAACAACTAATGACAAAAAGTTGGGCTTAATTTCCCTAAACCTAATGTCCCCCCTATTTATTTGAAACATATATTAGGAAAAAAATTAGATTAGGGTAATGGAACATGAACATGAGTTGGTTGATATGTGGGTATTGCAATTTGAAAATCTTTATAGAAAACCCAACCAGAAACAAGAGAAGATCAAAAGTTTGCAATACCTACATAGACAAACTGATTTATGCACCAAAGGGTCCTTTCATGAAAGGCAATGTAATTATATAAAAATATTATATTACATTTTTCGTTAAGGTTATTGTACGAATATTTCATAATAAGGATAATGAAAGTATTGCTTAAATGCTTTAACATGGCCATAGAATGTGCTAACCTTATTAGATGAAGGTATTGTTCATTTGGTTTATAGTAAGTGTAATTCATTCGTAATGGATGGGGGTATTGTGTGCAACATGGCATGAGATTAACCCAAAATTTACAAATCCCAAAATTAGAAGTCAAAATTAAAACAAGTGGATTGATACAAAAATGTTCAAACAACCACACTACAGAAAGGATGGTGACAAAAATATATCATGCTAAGTTAATCTAGAATGGTTTGATACAAAATGGTGCATATGTGCATTAAAACTATATCTATAATTATTCCTCCTCCGAAGATGAATTAGAAGGAATGGCCATATTGGTGCAATACTTTGCTGCAGCTTCTATAACTTTGGCTACATGGTGATGAGTAAATAATTGACGATGCTTAAGTGCAAGTCGAATTTTATTTACAACAAAAGCTTCTTTTGTTATGCCCCGAAGCCTAACATAAGAAAACAAAAAAACAAATTACATTCCAATGTAAGATGCAAACAATGTTTTTAAAAAATATATAAGTATGGAAATATACCACCCATGAATGATTTCAGAATCGTGATACTTGGATATTGCATCCATTTATTTAATTTGGTTTCATTTATTGGACTCCAATGTTTAATTTCGAATGCCCCATGCAACTTTCAAAGGCTTTGCATAGGCAACTCTACTTGCCCAAATTGTTTCAAGAAGGTTTTCGTCCTTTTGAAGGCATGCCCATGCACTTTGTGGGATGAACCCCATCGACCCCCATCCTAGAATCCCAATGATGCCTAATAAGATCTTAAAAGCTAAATGTACCAACAAAGGCTGTTTAACTTGTTCCATTTGTTGCACTTAGGCTTGGAGTTCATCCTATTCTAAGTTTGCTTTCTTTTTCACTCTATCAAAAGCCTTTTTTTCATTCAACTTTTGCCTTGCGTGTGGTTGTTCAAAATTTGAACGTTCATAGCATGGTGATTTTGTTGCCTTGGTCCCCCAACATAAGTAGAAGGATGGCCATATTTGCCTACCTCCATGTGAAGCTCGTGTTTGTTGTCTAAATGTTGATGAAATAGCCATTTAACTACATAAGCATCAGTGCATCCATTGATTTTGCACTTCCACCTTGACCCTTTGTGCACCCAATTTGCATCTTCCATTGCATGATTTGGTGGTATTTCTATTTGATCACTTTCATGTGAAACCACCGAAGCCCCTACAAGAACAACATTCAAAATCAATCCAAAAAATAATCTTTAAAAATGATGAAAATATTGCAAACAAGCTAACATTAAAAACTTACAAAATATGAAGGTATTACAAATAAACTAGCAAGAGAACTCTAAAAATATGAAGGTATTACAAACTAACAAATAAACATTAAATAGAAGGAGGGCATTACAAATAGGCTAGCAATTAAAACCTTCAAACAATGAGGATATTGCTTGGAAAAAAATGGGCAAAAAAATACCCCATCTCCATTTTCAAATAAAGAATGAAAATGGGGTTTAGGGTTTGGATTGAGATTTTCTATTCATAATGTGTTGCATTACATTCTTTTAAACCCTATCATGTGAAATGTATCATCCATCACAACAAATTTACTTTCAAAAATAAGAAGGGGATTAAGGTTCACCTTCAAAAGTAGAAGTATAGATGATAATTTTTTGTTCCACTTCAATTTCTTCTTCATTTGCTACAACATTCACTTGTTGATTATCAGCATTCACCTTTCCTTAGCATTTAAGTTTCTTCCAAGGACATGCCATCCTACAACAAAAGCACTCAAATCCTTAAACAACAATCAATCCAAAAAAAACAAAAAACAAAAGTTTGAATCTCCCTAACAATAGTGATTGCCACCACTACCCAAAAACTTCAAGTTTCCTTAAATAAACAATTGCGAACAACATATAAAAAGGGATAGTAACTTATTTTTTCCAACTTGCTACAACTTTTTTATACAAAAACAACAACTTGAAACAAAAAGAATTGCAAATTTAAATGTTCCCAATATCAATAATAATAAATATTGTTCATTATATTTAAAGGCTTAAAAGCCCTATACTTTAAAAGTTATATTTTTGATTAAAATTAATTAATATAATCTAATTATAAAATTTAATTACTATAACTATATTTTTCATCATAATTGAATTGAATTAATATAAAAATCATAAAGTTATGTTATTAAATTTATTTTTATTATAATTATTTGGCTATGTTGACTAATTATTTACATGAATTCATTCTAAATTAAATTTTATAATGGAAAATTTACTAATAATTACATTAAATCTTGGGCATGACACATGGTGCCTTTGTGTACAACAATTTTTTTAAAAAGTAGAAGACGGCGACGAACCCAAATCCCGGCTCATTGTCGTCTTTTGCACTTGAGGAAAAAAATCAAGAGACAACAATGAACAATATGGACCACCACCTTTTTCAAAATAAAATAGAAGAGTTTTTCCTATTTGAAAGAATCAAACTCAAAGTAAAACACTATTTAGAGACCCTCTTTGCCCTTTTGGTCCTTTGTCACTTGGTGAAATATATGCTTTTACTAAAAGCCACCAAAAGATGTGCCACAAATAACACCTATCCTCCTAGAATTTTGAATCTCCATAACAAATCATATGAAAATAAGCCAAAATTTTCAAAGATCACCAAAACATAATGGGCAAATACATTTTGCAAGTCAAAGTAGAAAAACAAGATAGGAGCAATCCAAGCGTAACATTGTGAACTTGTGCAAGTAATGTAGGAACTCAAGGCAATGTGGCCTCACCACAAAGTAGTAATTATAATGAGAACACATGAGGCAACATGGTTTCACCACATGCCAATATTTTTGAATAAAACTCAAGGCCTCCTAAAAAACAAAAGTGATTTGTTCAGTGTATTACATGCACCCATTTACAAAGTCACTAGTTCAAGTATTCTCAAAATCTCTGAAAATTTGAAAAATTGTCAACTATATTGTGCCCATTTACAAATTGAATAAAATGAATTTCCAACACACATAAGAAATTCAAACTAGCATCATTGGTGTGGTTCCTTTTGGTTAGGAGCTTGTCCAAATGATGTATACCACATTGCCCCTTTCCTCCTTACCTTTACATTTGTCAAGGGGTGGTGACATCCCCACCTACAAGAAGGGTTACAGTAATGATGCATCAGGTGGTGATGCAGCCAATGAGCTCACATTTAAGAAAAAACCCAAGAGATGATAATGAGCCAAGAGCTTCCCAACTCATCGTCATATTCTCCATTTGAGGAAAAAAACCAAAAGATGATGATGAGTTGGGTGGCTTGTTGTGGTCGTCTTCTACACATGAAAAAAAATTATGAAATGACAACAAGCCTTCCGGCTCGCCATCATCTGCTACACCTGATAAAAATAAATAAAAAAATGATGACGAGCCAAGGAGGCTCGCCGTCATCTATATTGTGTCCATTTACAAATTGAATAAGATGAATTTCCAATACACATAAAAAACTCTAGCCAGCATCATTGGTGTGGTTCATTTTGGCTAGGAGCATGTCCAAATAGTACATACCTCACTACCCCTTTCCTCCTTACCTTTGCATTTGTCAAGGGGTGGTGACATCCCCACGTACAAGAAGGTACAATATTGATGCATCAGGTGGTGATGCAACTAGTGAGCTCACACTTGAAAAAAAACCCAAGAAATGACAATGAACTGGGAGCCTCTCAGCTCATCGTTATCTTCTCCATTTGAAGAAAAAAACCAAGAAACAATGACGAATCGGGAGGTTCATCGTCGTCTTCTGCACTTGAGAAAAAAATTAAGAAATGACGATAAGCCTCTCGGCTCGCCGTCATTTGCTACACTTGATAAAAAAAACAAATAAATGACAATGAGCCAAGGAGGCTTGCCATCATCTATTACACTTAATAAAAAAATCAAAGAAATGACAATGAGCCAGGGAGGCTCGTCGTCATTTATACTATGCCCATTTACAAATTGAATAAAATGAATTTCCAACACACACAAGAAACTCCAGCCAACATCATTGGTGTGGTTCCTTTTGGCCAGGAGCTTGTCCAAATGTTGTATACCTCATTGCCCCTTTCCTCCTTACCTTTGCATTTGTCAGGGGGTGGTGACATCCCCATGTATAGGAAGCTACAGTAATGATGCATCAGGTGGTGATGCAGTTAATGAACTCACATTTGAGAAAAAACGAAGAGATGCATTAGGTGGTGATGCAGCCAGTGAACTCACACTTGAGAAAAAAACCTAGGAGATGCATGAGGTGGTGATGTAGCAAGTGAGCTCACACTTGAGAAAAAACCTAGGAGATGCATTAGGTGGTGATGCAACCAGTGAGCTCACACTTGAAAAAAAACCTAGGAGATGACAATGAACCGGAAGCCTCCTAGCTCGTTGTCATCTTCTGCATTTTCTCAGGTGTAATAAATGATGGCAAGCCTCCTTGGCTCGTCGTCATTTTTTTGCTTTTTTTATCAGGTGTAGTAGATGACGGTGAGTTTGGAGGCTTGTCATCATTTTTTTTTGTTTTTTTTCTCAAGTGTAATAGATGACGACGAGCCGGGAGGTTCGTCGTCATTTTTTAGTTTTTTTCTTAGGTGTAGAAAACAATGATGAGCCCTTCGACTTGTCGTCATTTTCTACACTTGAGGAGGGAAAAAAATAAAGAGATGACAATGAGCCAGGCAAACTCATCGTCATCTGTTACATTTGAGGAAAAAAAACAAGAATGAAAAAGAAACAAAGAAAAAAAAAAGGTTGATGTACACTTACTTGCCACAGACGCACTAGTTATTTTTTGGAAGAGCGTTTTTTGTAACACCATTTCAACAATGTTTTCTGCAGCATCGCTTCAACACCACCTTTACAACATTGTCTTTTATAGCAGCATTTCAACATCACTTATGTAACACCATCTTCTGCATCATCACTTTTGCTTTTGAATGGTGGTGAAGTTTAAGGTTTTTGGTGGGGCGAAGGTAGGTAGTTGGGGTTTGAAATGCTCAAGCGATATAATAGATTTTTTTAATGGGTAACCTTGAAGTAAGTGAGGGAAAAAAAAGAGAAATGACCCAAATTCAATGCTTGCAATAGATCCAATAATTGGGATGAACTTGAATTCATCCCAAACGGAACTAGTGTCGTCATGGGGGCTGGATCACTTCGGCCTGCCTTTTGGGCCGCCTTAAGCAGTCAGAAAAAAACCCATGCCCGTCACACGAACAACATTCATTTATGCATAACTCTCCATAATTTTCCCCTTCCATGTAGGTAGGTAACATGCCAGTGGTATTTATAGGGCCCAAAACCACACAAAATCTCTTCTTATTTTGAAAGGGACACTGCAAAACTATGTTGCAAACATACTAAAATTAGAGTTAGTATTATGAATATTGGGGGAGCAAGCCAAAAAATACATGTGATAAAAAATGTATAGCAATACAAAGCTTTGGCAATAGCTACTTGTATCAAATGGTACCCAACTAGAACCAATTAAGATTGTTTCATCCACTATACAATGAAAAACAACTTGATAATTGAATGTTGACGCACTCCCAAGTCCCTTGTTGAACCCACTTGAGGGTCCAACTATGTAGAGTTGCGGAAAGTTGGGACTTGAAGGTTGTTCCCGACTTCCAGCACTAAAAGGGGGGTAGAGGGGCGTGCTAGAAGTCCCGGGATTAGACTAGGAAGAGGGACTAGATTATCAAGCTCGAATCTGCATCTAAAACCAACCACAAGAGGGTTAGTTAGCATTCGGGAACACCCTTGGGTGTTGGGACAAGCCACAGGCACTTTGACACACAAGACTCACCACGGCCCGGACTCAAGGGAAGCCACCACCTTCCCCCATATAGTATACTCTGCATCTCTCCACCGAGATTACATCCAAATGGCTCTTTTTCCCGGGACTCCCAATTTGGAGTCCCGAAATTGTCCCAGGTTGGAGTCTCGAGACTTTGGACGGTCATAGTTCCTCGCTTCGAACTTGGATCGGGACGAGGTCTGAACCAAAGTTGTAGCTCTCATCAAGAGCTTTCCAACGCCATGTCGCACTCCTTGAGGCGGCGTCAGGAAGAGGTCGATTCCTGACTTTTAGTGGTCGGAGTCAAACTGACAGTTTGACTCCTGGCCCTTCTTTTGCCCATAACTTGGGTTGGAGATGTCCAAATGGCCCATGTGAGGCCATTTTGGGCATCTACATTTCAATAGATTTCCATTGATATAAAGAACGCATCAATGCGAGGAGATTTGACCCCTCAAATCGTCTTCTGAATTTTTGGGAGTCCCGGAGGACTCCGTTTTCCCACTTTTGGGAATGTGAGTTGCATTCTCACACTTAGCCCCAAAGTGGGGTTGTGACAAATGTGACCACATTAAGCTCATGTATGGTTTGCACAAAGCAAAACCATGGAGGATAAATATCAAGGGATAAACATTGCCATTCATTTTGAATCTCATATCACTAGCTCCATTTAACATGTTTGCAACCATGGGTGATTAGTCTAACACATTAATATCATTGTTTCCACTTGGAATCCTAAAATAAATGTCATATCTGAAGAGATTGGTCTCTAATTGCTTCCAAAATTATGGACCTCTTTTAATGTTTGTTTTGAGATTTCCCCTTGTCATCCAATTGTGCAATTCTTCCACCCATGGTGCATATAATCAAGGCTCACAAGCATGTTTAGAAAGCCCCTCTCTACATTGATCTTGAGACTGTAACATTGTATTACTTTCATGAAAAGATTGATTTGTCTTATACTAACACCTCAAAATTTCTTCATCATACATTGGTGAAAGAACAAAATAGTCCATAAATGTGCATTCATGCCCAAGCTCCCTCTCTCATGGTAGATTCTCTGCATGCCCCACGCTATTGTCACCATGCTTACAAACTTCAACTTCCAAAGTTTGAACAAGTTGCTCCAAAGTTCCTAGTAGAAATAAGGCCTCTTCATTTTCATCATCAAGGCCAACTCTTTAAGCGAACAACCTTTCTCAATTCATAACCCTATTTTCTCTCTTTCTACACACACAAAAATGGAAAGAAATGTTCTTGGAATTTCATCAGAATTGTAGATTTGGAGTGTATGAAAAAATCAATGATTATAATTTTTGTGACTACAAGGCTTATTGCCACATAGTTATTAATGAGTGTTTTGCTCAAACAACAAATTTCATGGCAAGGTTTGGCGAATGGGTTTGGATACTAACATTGCAATGTATGTTTGCAAGGTAACTAGTGGAGATGCCCTTATAGGAAAGGGCTTAAGGGGGCCCAAATTATCTTCATAGAATGTTGACTATTTCCAATGTATAATGTTGTGATGAATTGATATGTTCAATTTTTTTTTTAACATAGCCCATTTATCCTAATAACATAATTAAAGTTTTGAGAAAGTTTGATGACATGCCATTCATTTAGTGTTGGCTTTAAACACAATGGTCACTCCCTAACTTGATTATTCTTATTGACCTTTAAAATAAAATAAATCCATGGCTAACAACAATCAATGAAAAAAATAGCAAGCAAAAAGCTTTAGAATTGATAGGGTACTAAACTAGGTTTGAAGATAAAGTTGGTTCCCTTGAACCCATTAATTCATGAGTCTTGTGGCTTGCCAAGCTTGAGAAGTTTGTTACTATATTACCCATCACTATCAAAACTAACAAATTTGCACACATGAAAACACAAACATAAATAATATTTAATATTTTAAAAATGAACTCAATCATATTCATAAAATATCTTAAATAGGCGATGAAAATGTTCATTAAGGGTCCACAATAAAGGTCAAAATGTTATGTGAACGTTAAATTTGTAAATTAATTTACATTACATGTTATAGTTTGTACCAAACCTCTTTTATCATCTCTATTGGATGTGCTAAATGAATTAGAGTTGATAAAAAGAATTTGGTTTTAAATATGGTGCTTGGGGCAAATCTTGAGACATGTAGCTTCTACTTGTCAACTCACCCTTCACAATCACACTAAATGTTAATCTTAGCAATTTCATTTTGATTTAAATTGTTATTTTGATCGAATCTTTTTTAAACTTTGTGAATAACAACAAAGAAGGGGTGACCAAATCAATAAGGTATGAAATAAAGGCCAGGCAAGGTGTGATTTTAATGATGTTCTTAATATGTATTGTATTTAACAATTGTCACTTGATATAGGTTAAAACATGCCATCAACCTAGTTGAAGCTCTTGACCCCTACACCTCGAGTAGTAGATGGTTTGCTTGAGAATGTAGTTCAACCTACCTCATCCATACAATGTATTTTGGTGTGATGATCAAACCAATAAGTGATGCACACAAACACAATAATTACCAACTTTGAACATGTCACCCAGTTACATGACTTGATCATTTTGTTACATGTGAATTTGCACATATGCATTGCACAAAATGCTCTTAACAATTTTCTTCAAACTGATGAAATTAATTAATGATGCACATACTTAGTTTACTACCATACTAAAATTGTTGGGCATTAGTTTTTCATGATCCAAATCTACAAGTTTGGACGCAATTAGTTGAACTTGACAACAAAACAAAGAAGAACTTGCCAATATTTTGATCATTACCATTTATAAATGCTGAAATTTCACAAAATGATGTCAATTGCAAAACAAAAGACCATGAAAACAAACACATGATCTTGATGATGCTAATGCAATTAAGTTTTTCCCAATACCATTTGGAAACAAAAAACCATGATAATGAACACATGATGATTATGGAAGTATGTTTGCAAAAATCAACTACAAAACATAAGACCATGACAACAAACGCAAGTTGATGATGATGCAATTGTATTTCCAAATACCAATTGCAAAGCATAAGAGCATGATGATAGTGCAATATGATGATGATGCAATGCATTTTCAAATATCATTTATGAAACAAAAGATTATATTGACAATACACATGATGTGCTTTATAAATTCTAAATACTAATTGCAAAGGAAAAGACCAAGCTAACGATACATGATGATGATGCATTTGTGTTTCCAAATACCAAGTGCAAAACTAAAGACAATGATAATAAACACATGAGAGATCCTCCTGGCTTTATTGCAACACTTGCACAAAAAGCACATCTTCATTTTTGTTGCAATCCAGATTAAGTCAACATATGTAAAAATCCAGATTGCAGACAATTGGGTTCAGAGCAGATAGATCTGAAGTTTTTTTTATCGGAGCTGAAGTCACCAACTAATATTCTGATGGAAGCTCTTGTGTGATGGAAGCTGGCTGGCTGGCTGGTGGTGAAACCCTCAGAAAGCTCTTAACTGAAAGAGGATGCAATACAAACTGATGCGTTCACTTGGGTCACTGAAGTTGTGAAGCTTTCAAAACAGTTCAAGATCTCCTCTGTTTTGTAGTGTACTTATGGCATTGGAATCAGCAGCAAGTGATCTGTGAGTTTCTAACTTCAGCAGAACAGCCACATTGGACTTATTGACAGATTTGTGTAGACAAGTATGATTGACAGGACCTTAATTTGGAGGACGTCAACAAAATTGCCATGCGGGTGAAGGGTGATGGATGGTGTTATGTGTACACAGTAACATAAGATGCTTTCTTCCTCTTGTCTGTTTTGTCCTCTTTTCCAGCATCTTAGCTCTTGTCCAATCCGGTGCCTCAATTTATGACTGTATGAAAATGTGGCAGATATGGACAGAGAATTGGATAGGTGCCCCAGGAGCCACAGATCCCAACACATGGCAAGCATTTGTGTTTGCTCCACAGGATGAATGGTCTGTTATTAAGGTGAGCTGTTTTCTGCTCTCTGATTTTGGAATATTACAATTTAGATTTGCTATCATTCAAAACCCATGTAGGTTGTGGCAAATGGATGTAATTTATGACCTTATGATGTGTTGTGTGATTTTTCATAACATGATTATTGAAGACAAGTGAGATCAAAATTTGAAGCCATTATTTGACGGAACAAATGTAGCACACACTTGAAAAGACATTTGAACTTCCAAGCATACATGGAAAGCACACAAGAATTATAGAATTTGCAAGCTGATTACAATTTGAGAACATATTTGGTGGAAGATTTATGGGCTTGAAAAGGCTTGAACATTGAATGAATTGAAATTACATCAACTTAGGTGTGGGATTACAACTCCTGCAAAGAAAAGTCACTTAGAATGAAGCTGATGCATTACAGACACAAGCCCAATAAATAGCACTCATGACATAAGTGTACACATCTCTCTACATGTGTACAGACTGAGGGACAGAGACAGTGAGAAGCCAAAGCTCACACAACTAAGAGCCTCTTGTTAACAGATAGGGCTACTACCACGCTAATAACACATGGGCTATGTCCAACAAGTTTATTCACCAAGACATCAAGATCCTTTTACTTTGTAATGTACAATCAAGCATAAACCTTATAACCTAAGGCAATCAAAGGTGTTCTCATTTCAGCATATTTGAAAAAGCTCAGGTTGTGTTGCAGGATCCAAGGTTACAACTATGGCCCGACAACCTTGTAAAACCACCATCTCCTGTGTCTAGATGCCTACCCTGTTGGCTTTCCTTCAATCAAAATTGGGAAACTGCTTAGAAATAACATGCTGTGGAAAACTTCAGACAAAGAATCTCACTCAGAGGAAACCAGTGTTTTGGACTCATTCACTCTCTGAACCTCACTGGGTATCAAAAATCCTCACCTCACAACTCCTGCGATATACTCAAGATTCTTGCTCCACCTAAAGCTGTGGACTTTTAAGCATGATAAAAGTCATATACTATGAACACTGATAACAACAACAAACTGCTCACCGTGCTGGACCCTTTTACCACCAGGAGCTGTCTCCAATGAGTGTGACAACAAGCATGGAAGCTACATGGAAGCTAGCTGGATTATCATAGGGGGTGAAAGGTGGTGACTTGTACCATGTTGTCCCACTTGTACAAGGTCACCATGTCACCACCTTTTCACAGAGAATTTTTTTGATGCTCTATATCTGAGCAAAACTCTACAGTAGATTTGAACTACTGTAGTCATAACATGACACCTAACTAGCATACCATTATATAGGTATGTGTAGAAGCCAAGAATCTGGTCATGCTACTTGATAACCAGTGGCTACTGCCCTATTGAGTAGGGGGTTTGAGTATTTCTGAATTCCATGGCCATTCATGAACCTACATGCCTTTCAGTGTGCAGTAACACACTACAGTGAAATGGTATTTGGCAGATGTAGTATTGGATTGTACTGCCACCAATTGGCCATGGGCAAGTAGTGTAGGCAGTTTCTTTGTCTTCACCTGGTCGATGTAACTATGGCAGTATACCCCAGCTAATCTTGGTGTATGCCATTGTGGGTAAGCAATATGGAATGCAAACCCCAGCATAAAAACTGAACAAGCAATTGTCACCCCTCCAGATACACCATGCATTTTCTCATGAATCTTACTGCAAAAGAGTGGCACTAACTTCTATGTCGTAGGTTGGTGAGTGAGCTTTGCACATCCTACCGAGAAGCCAGAATTGAGTCTGCAGTTAGAGTTGCAAATGGGTTATAGTACAGAACAAATCCATGGACCTACATGATTCCAGCAGCCCTCAATCTTACAAAGAAGTCAACACTGGATGCAGGTTGTCCCAGCCTTCTGGAAGTTTCCACCTTTCATACCAGTGAATGGAGACTCTGAGCCAAGGTGGGAACTCAAATTCATCATCTGAAGCTGTGTCAGCTGGCCCATCCATTGTAAGTGGTAACCAAACATATCTTGAGTCTCTAAGATCTGTTGGCCGCCACCTGCTTGGCATGACAAATAATCTAGTCAGTCATCTATGGATTGTGGACAAAGCCAATTGACTTGTAGGGGTGCCAACCAACACTGCAGATGCAAATGCCATGAACATATAATATAATTTCATCCACCAAACATGTGGATCCACTACCAACCTGTCTGCCATGAAAATGAAGGTGTTTTCCAGACCAGGCAGTGGCAACACAAATGTGCCCTGTGAGAAAAAGGTGATTGATCCAAAACCTTCCTCCCCCCCCACACAAGGATCTCCAAGTGTTACCCATTGTCCCAACATTGATTCAGCTACATGAACTAGTGCACCATTGGGAGCCCAACTGGTGCATCCTGATGTCACCATGTAGTACATTCCACGATGCTTGAAGACTGCAGGAGCCTCTCTGCGTTGTTTCACCAAGGCCTTCTTAGAACCTCTCTCCACAATATCCATGTAGTCCTCGGTTAATGGTCCTGCAAGTATGATTAGATATGTAAATAAAGAAGGTGGATTAGACTTCACAGGGACCCTATCTCTGCAAAAACTGAAGGACGGCCCTTCCACACATTACAAGAACCTTGCAACTACTGAGCATTGCTATATTGAAAAACCAAAAAAGTGGGGCATACAACCTGCAACATACCAATGTGCAGTTCAGTGTTCACTGATGATGAATAGATGAGGTAGGCCTGTCCATCATCATCTTTAAAAATAGTCATGTCGCGACTGTCACACCCATGTGGTCTCTTACTCCCTACATACTCAAAAGGGCCTTCTGGATTAGGGCTGACTGCAACACCAACTGAAGCTTTGGAATAGTTTGAATTGTCAATATGCATCCACATTATATATTGCTTTGTGTTATCATTGTAGATGACTTTAGGCCGCTCAACTACATTCAAGAAATATAAGTCACTACTCTTGTCTCTTCTCTCTGCTTTGAGGGCCAGGCCCTTATAATTCCATGTCCAGAGGTCCTTGGATGAGTAACAGCTTATTCCCAGCACATCTACCTGCAAAGCAAAGAGATTAGAAATTTTTCAACTTTTTCTAATACAGCCAGGACATGAAAGGACAGTATCTCTTCATGAAAAATGACTCAACTGCCACATCAATAAGTGGACACTACTTTTCTCTGTCCATTAAGTGAGGTTTAAGATTGCTTTGCCTCTCTGCAGTTGCTCAGTTCTACCCTACTACTTGTAACGCTGTTGCCAAAGACCTAAAAGTACTATTCTTTCCTCTCTCCAAAGTTTAGACATTTTATAAAAACCCCTTTTACCATAGGCTGCCAAAGGGTTGAAGAATGAGAGCAAGCATGTGCTATTCAAAGCCCTGTTGCCAGTGAAGTCAAACACACCAAAAGAGGCACAGAAAGAGGAAGAGAAAGGTGGAACCTGAAAGAACTTACTCTCGCTGTTCCTTGCTTTGGATGTATTGTGGCACCATTCTTGTTTTCTCCATACCAGTAGAAGGTTTGAGTTTCTGCCACATACATCACTCCCCCACCATGGGCTTGGATAGGTTTGCCTACTGAGTCAAGCCATGTCCGACCAGGGTAAAAGTATCCATACTCACTACCATTCACTTTTGATGGGTCTATCACTGAGGTTTTACCAGGAAACAGAAATGCCAGCCTTCTCTGTGCCAGAAGCTCTTTGGATTCCTCCAGAGCCTTTGCAGTTGTTGCAGGCTCAACTGGTGCAACAGCACCAAAGGTTTCTTCTAAATCCTCGCTCTTTTCCAATTTGTTCCATTTTTCCACCTTCTCCACCTTCTCCTGTGCATTGTCATCCAAATTCTCAATCATCTCCGCATCCAATTCCTCTGCTGTTTGCTCTGCAGCATCATGATAGAACATGTGGGAGGCATTTTTCCATTGTGAGTAAGGTTCAGGAACATGGGAAGGGAGTCTCAGGAGAGATGTATATGCCTGAAGGAGAAGAACCCAAGCAGCTAGTGACCAGAGTACCACTGGCAAACAGCACTTGCTTCCTCCATGGAAAGTCTTCACAAGTTGAGAAACCATTGGGTTCATGTGAGCTCTACTGCCTTCCACCTTTGTCTCTTTTTTGAAACCAGCATATGAAGGTTTTGTTGCCGTAAACAGAATCAGGTGAATTGTAGACTGGTTCAATAGTATCTGATACAGCTTCTCAAGACTCCTTACTTGCAGGAAATCCAGCTCAATATCTCTTCAATGCTCCTGCAACAAAACTGATATCCAATTATTTAACACAACCTGTAAGGGGAATCGAGGAACAAGGACCTCAAACAAAACAGTTAGCAGACTGTGCATGCAATAGTCACTTCTGAGGATTCAGTTGATGCAGGACAATGATACAGAACAAGGGATCTAAGTCCAAGGTTAGGGGGGAGACTTCTGCAGACAGGAATGGTGAGAGAGTTTCAGCTGTGGGTCAATCCTAAAAATATTCCTTCTACAAGATTCCAAGACCCCACTCCCACCATGCATTGATGCAATGACAGCAGGCAAGGATGTACATCATCATGGACAAGTCTCTTACAACAGATTCAACAAATTTATGATGTGATGATCCCTATAAAGATAACAAAGCACATGGCATACATATGTCTGCATGAGTTTCTGAAAGCAAAGGACCTCAAAAAGATGCAAAAGAAGACTTACCACATGCCATTGTTGCTGCAGCACATACAGACTAAGATAATGCGCTCCATTCACCACCTTTCACAACCAATACGCAGTACCAATCTCGCAATTGGATATAGCAGTCTCTTGATGAGACCTAGACAGACCAGTAGAAGATAATATTTCTACGCAAACGATGAGCATTGTCCCCGAAAGCAAGCAATTCTCTTTTCTGGTGTCAAGCAGATGAGAAACTACAAGAAGAGTGAATTGTTCCAAAAACAAAAGACTGCAAATCTGTTCCAAAACCTCACAAAGGGACACGGAGCGAGTGCACAGACGCCAAAGAGGACATAGCCTGAGAAAGATATTTCAGACCCAGTACAACATATATCGCTAAATTTGGAAACTAGTTGAAGACTTGGACATTTTCTGCCGCACTATCTAACCGATTTGCATTGTTGTCTTTGACCCCTACCTTCCGCAATCGGCTGAGAGAGGGAAGGAAGGAGGAAGGGGAAACACACTTCACACCATATTTCATGAAAAAAAAAATTCGAGCATCCTTAGGTACCTAGTGCAATACATAAGCAGAGTGGAAGGAGAGAAGGAAGGTTTTCTCACTATCAGGGAAGCCAATCAAGGAAACAGAATTAGCATTACTGACAGGGGCACCGAGAGACAATCCCAGTGAACACACGACCAAACGAACACACTTCAGTCAGACCTCCAGCCGTCCAGGGAGCAAGCGGTGAATGCTAAAGGATACCCAAAACAAAAAACAAAAAAAAACTCGCCATAGAAACTTGAACGAGCTAGTATTTGCTGCAAACTCCTATGAGAAGTGAGAACTGACGCAGGCAGAGACGAAATGCAAAACGCGTGGGAAGATGCAGCTGAGCGCGAGACAAAACCTCGAGCAAAATCCAACCGCAGCGCTGTCACGTTTTCTGAGTGCACAGCGAGTGAGAGAGAGAGAGACCGAGAGAGAGCCATAGAGATGGTAACCGGATGAGGCGGTCGTCTGGTGACCTCCTCAGCCAGTGGTTTTGAAACTTTTTTCATTTTTGTCCAAAGGAAGCCTTGAAATAAAAACAAAGGAAATTCATCTGCATTTTTTTCAAAAGGGTATCGGCCAGCCCCCTTATGAGGTTCTTAGAGCATCTCAAGCTGTGCTTGGTATGTGACCCTGCAAAAATATTTTTCACATCCAAGTTTAATTATTTACTTTTTTTTCAACCTCACCCATAAAACTGAAACTGGGACAGCAGATCGATAGGTGGGGGATTACTAGTAACAAACCACCTGAACCAATCAGTATGATGGGCCAATCAGAAACACTAAGTAGTAGTCAGATCATATTTATTACACTCTTTTCTGCAGGTGCACAATGTTGCTCTGCCTGTTACGAGCCACTGCAAACTCTGCAATTATGTGGAACCCAAAACCATTTTACTAGGCCGAACGACCAGCATATTTTCACTGTTCTTCATACAATTTACTGCACATTTTCACTGTTCTTCATACAATTTACTGCACAGGATAACACCGAGCACCGCTGGGGATGCTCTTTGAAGTTCGAATAAGTGTTGGTTGGTTGTTAGATTCAAGTGATTCAGGTCAAGGTTATACGTTAGGTTCAAGGGTTTTCAGATGACCTTCGCATGTTTTTCAAAACCATCATTGGAATCTGATTGAATTAGAACCTGAACTGAGATGTTATCTCATTTTGAGCTCCTGCCAGTGCTTGTTTTTCTTCTTCAATTTTTGTTTTTGGACATTGGTGAGCATCCCAAAGTAGATTTAGTATTGCTCACCACAATGTTTAGAAATCTGTTGAAAATTCTCCCTCAACAGCAGCAAAGTGGGGAGTTGGGAGTTGGGACAAACTTTTGGTTGCACATAACATTTCTCAAAAAAATTCCTCCTTTTATGGCAAGTTCAAACCAGTGTAGTCCGGTTATTGAGTTTTGACTCAATTATCAACTTGATTACTAATAATTAACTTGATAATCAATTAAATTGATAATCATTTGGTATCGAATTTTTAAATGTTTAATAACTTAACTGGATGATTTTATTATCATCCATGTAGGTTGTCAACCTTTAAACACTAATGTCAAAAATTTAAAAAACAGAAAAAACTAATTTTTTATTTTAAAAAATTATAACCAGCTCATGATCAGTAGGATAATAGGTGATTATCAATAGGTTATTGAAGAACCTACCCTTATACATAACCATTATCAGCCAAATTATTTGATAATTTACCTGGAAATTTTTAAATATTAATATTGATAATTTTTCATCTGGAATTTTTTTAAAAAAATAACCTACCCAGTGATTATTTTTTTAAAAAATAACTAACCAACATTGGTTCAAACTTCAAACCAACAACGGTTTAAATGCAACATGCTCCATGAAGTTCCCAAACAATGAATTGTCAACAAAGTCTCTTCTAAGCTTGGCATTTTTTTTAGGATTCACTCTCTCCTCTCTTTGTCTGATTTGCTTCACATCACTGGTGAAAAGGTTCAGGACCTAGGCTTGGGTCTTGGATTTGGGTGAGTGCTTTTTTTTTCATTTCTTTTTGCTTACGAGCATCATCTTCTTGGCTTTGAACATTGGTCCTCTCTTTGTGTTCCTCCCCTTTCCTTTCTGGATTGATCATTTTCCTTTTCTCTTCTGAATTGGTGTTTTTTCTTCATATGAATGTTTCTTACTCTTTACAATGATGTTGATAGAGGCAAGGATATTGTGTTTAGGTTCATTATAGAGTATAGTAGCTTAAGGGATTTTGGCCCCTAGGTAATATTGGGTCTATTTTTGTATGAGGATTTTTGAAAGATGATGTTTTGGCTTGTGTTGAAACTTGAGATTAGTTACAGAGTTGTAATATTTTGAAGGATTTTGGTTTATTTTAGAGAATTTTTTGAAGATTATATTTTTGCAATGGTGAAATATTTGAGTTTCCATAATTCTTCTTCTTTTGCCTTAAGACACTTTTTTTATGGACAGACATATATCCAAATAATTGGTTTATCTTTGGAATATGTTGTTGTTTGGACCCTTTTTTTTAAACAAAATTGAAAACTGTGATTTACATACCAAATCTGGGTTTTTGAAAAATTCACAAGTAGGTGGATACATATACCCAGTATGATAACCGACGGGTATATGCCCCTCATTCGAAGGACCGCCCACCGCTGGTTTGAACCCTCTGGAGTCCCAATCTCACCGAGATCCAAAAAGCAAGAAACATTAAACATACCATATCACTGGAGATTGCTTTGAAACGCTACACCAAACCCCCCCCCCCCCCCCTCCCCCCCCAACTGCAATAAAATAGGTAGTCAGGTATAAAAATGGGCCGTCCATTTTAAATGCTTTGGTCAGATGTAGTCATCTTTGTGAACATTAACTGGCCCACCAAAAAATCAAAACTTTGATTTCAGTCCCATTTTTTTTAATTTAAAAAAGGTCAACCTGCTCAATCCTTTAAATGAGGCCTCTTTTTTTTTTCTTTTTTTAATGTAAGGAATAATAATAATAATAATAATAATAATAATAATAAATAAGGAAGAGGAATTTGATATCTCAAAAATGTAATTTGTGTTCGGAAAGTACTAAACAGGAACAACAAATTAAATGCGACAAGCATGGGCTTGATTTTATTGCAACTTGACTTACAAGACAAGCGTTCAATTTTTAAATGTTTCTTGCAATTTTTTTTTCATTAGGCTATATATGAATGATCCTTCATAACTTGTAACAAACTTGTATTTAATTTTTAGTTTAGTTTCAGTTTATCTTTAGTTACCTTTCAGTTAAGTTTTAATTCATTTTCATTCGACTCATAATTAATTTTCAATTGATTTTTAATTCACTTTCACTTAACTCATAGTTAAACTTATTTTTAACTGATTTTTAGTTCATTTTCACATGATTTATAATTTATTTTCAATTGATTTATAATTCATTTTCATTTGACTTTTAATTCATTTTAATTTGATTCATAGTTCATTTCTAATTGAAATTTAATTCATTTTCACTTGATTCATTGCTCAGTTGAAGTTGACTTTTTATTCATTTTCACTTAACCTATATTTATTTTTAGTTGATTTTTAATTCACATTTAGTTAAATCTTAGTTCATTTCTAATTAATTTTTAATTAAGTTATAGTTAATTCCAAGTTAATTCTTAGTTAAGTCCTAATTAAGACTACTTAACTCCCAGTTGACTTTTAATTAAGTCCTAGATAATTTTCAATTAAGTTTTAATTGACTCATAATTAAATTTTAACTAAGAAGGTTTTCAAAAAGTTTTTTTATTCAATGCACACATAGAAACGTCTTTGGAAGTTTTTTTGAGTTAAATCCTCAAAGGGGTATAAATAGGAGTAAGACCTCTCATTTCCTTCAGTTTGTTCAACACCAATCTTATGCATGATCTTACACCATAACCTTTTCATGTTTTTTTCATGTTCATGTTTGCATATGTTAACATATTAAAGATTTGTTTTCATGTTGGTCTTACACATCTCGTGTTCTTGGTCTTAATTTTTGTGTTCTTATTTTTTAATCATATAATCTTGTTTTGTTCTTTGTTTGAAAGTTACACCTAAACCTTTCTTTTAGTCCTTGTTCTTGAACATCTTTGATTCATTGACATAATTGGTTTTTGATCCCACTAACGTTAAAAACATGGGTTAACATATATAGTATTATCCCACATTCGAACAAAAGAAAATTTAATTTTGTTAGTTTTTTTCCAATATGAAATTTTTTATGTGGATCTAATAATACATATAGAAATGAACAGATTGAAAATAATTGCAACTTGGATATCATTAACTCTTCAATTTAAAAACTTACATAATTTTCATGTAATTATATAAACCTTGAATACAAATTCTTTAGGCCAACATAACGAAAACATCAATCATGACCATAACCTTTACCTGTCTCATATTTTATATCTTATAAAAATAATAATACACCATGCATCAACAAATGTGCACAAATTTATAAATTCATTGAAATATTCATATATTTCAATCCATGATCATCATGGGTTGATGATGATACATGACATACATATGCATTTAAATTATTTCAATATAATAACTAATGATGGTTCAAAATATATAACAACAATTTTTAATATTAATACATAAAAAGCAACACATAAATTATATGTGTGTATAGAACTCATTCATGTTCAACTTCTACATTCTTAAACAATTTTCAAACTATAATTCAACATTCTTTTGAACATTGTCCAATCATTATGAGAGATTTTAATGTTGACATTTTAAAAAACAATAACCGAACAAAATATAAATAAGAATTATTAAGTTTCTTGGATAAATTCCAATTAAAATCACAATGTAGTGAAAACACCACAAAAGCTAAATCTCAATTACACTAAAAGAAAAACATGTATTTTCGACTATTCTTTGTGACTAAATTTTAGTCACAAGAGACATTTTGCAACTAAAATCCTTTTAGTCGCCTAAGACAAGTCGCATGTGATAAATAGTCGCAAATGACAAAGAATATTGTATGAAAGAAAAAGTCAACAAATACATTTCATCCTTTGCCTCCATTATATACATATTGTCACATGCAACTAATATGCAACTATTTTAATCACAATTGAAGGCAAATCATGTGCTGCCACGTGTTTTAATATATTATTATTATTATTATTATTATGAAATAATCTAAGACGTTCAATTCAAAGACTTGGATGATCTTATATTATGACACATGGCTCAATGTAAATATGCCACGTGGCATTAAAATTTTAATTTAATACAATATTAATATTAGGTTGGTAGGTACATAAATAGGTGCCTACAATCCTTACCTACCTACCTACCTACTTAGGTAAAAAAATAAATAGGTAGGTTTTATATTGCTAGGCTAAATACCTACTCATATAGGTAGGTACATAGGCTGACCTAGATGGGTAGGTCAAACTAGGTACTTACCTAGCTAAATATATAAGTAGGTTGGGGAGGTATGTACTTTAAAAATTGTGCATTATTTGTTTTTTTGTTTTGGGTTGAACCTTTTGATTAACTCATCCCATGTGCACAAACTTCTTAATGTGAAATTGCATAGGCACACCCCTTTGTTTATATAATGTTCAAAATAGGAATGGAGAACAAACAATATGAGATAAGTTTTGAAGTTGCAACTTCCTTACAAACTAAGTTGTAATTTCAAAATTTTCTTCATCCCTTACTTCTAGGGTGTTTAGATTTTTAAACAATTCAAGTACTAGATAATTAAATAATCATTTAATTCATAATGATGAAATTTAAATATATTTAAATTATAAACTACACACTACAAATATTTAGTATTATTCATTATCAATTACTTAAATAAGTAATACCTTATTCATATTTGACAAACTAACTATCTAGTTACTCACAAGTTATTAATACATAACTCATAAATAATAAAATATTTAAAAATATTTAATTACTTTTCAGAATATGATCGAGCAATATATAATATAATTAATATGAAATTAATTTAATGACTATAATTTAAAATTGAATATTTTAAATACTAATTTTAAAATTATATATCATGAATTAACAATTGTTATTGGAAAGTAAATTCTTACAAATTTTTTTGAAGAATTATTATTCAACTAATTACATTATTTATTGTATAATAAAATTTATTGTTGTAAAAATTATTATAAATCAAATAATTTTTTTCTCTTGGTAATTGTTAGCTATAAATACAATAATTTGTTAAACATAACATTAATTTTCATAATTATTATAAAATTCCTATAAAATATTTATCATAGATGATTAATCACAAAATTTTTTAAGATAATATTATTGTATAATAATTCGTGAAATTAAAATCAGTAAAATAATTATTCTAACTACACTAGAATTTTTCCAAATTTTTAATTCAGGTTTGAAGTTATAAATTAAAGAATGTGAATAATTATGTTCAATTAGAAAATAATTATCCACATACTAATTAATTCTTATGTGAAGTAATTACAATGATTTAAAGTAATGTCACATTAATTTAATTAATTAATTAATTTCTTCTAATATAAGAATATAAATTATATAATATACAAATATGTGTCATAACAATAATTATTTAGTATCACTTAGATTTAATAAACATAATCATTTATAATTATTTATAAAAGTGATTTATTATGGATAGCACTAGTAGAAAACACCCTTGAAATTCAATCAATAATTTTTTGAATTAAAATATAAATTTAAGATTCCAAAATAGTAATTCAGAATTCAAATATCAGTTTTTTGAAGTTAAATAAAAAATTTCAGAATTGAAATGTTAACTTTCATATTCAAATAATAATATTCCAATTTAAATTTTAAAATTTGAAGGCTCAATTAATAATTTTCTGAATTAAAATATTAATTTTGAGAATCCAAAACAATAATTTGGAATTCTCATTTCAACTTTCAAGTCAAATAATTTCTTAAAATTTAAATTTTAAACTTCAAAATTCAAATATCAAATTTCAAGTTGCCAATTTTTAGAGTCAATAAAGTTCTTAAAATTGAAATAATAACTTTTAGATTCAAAAATAATAATTTAGAATTCAAATATCAGTTTTTAGATCAAATAAGTTTTTTGAATTTAAATAACAATTTTCAGAATTGAAATGTTAATTTTC
>Ga0116229_10004628_pt1 | contig 22555 bp, 19 predicted proteins | sample S1TSphgellanicum_3_FD_87313 | JGI IMG/M metagenome (GOLD analysis project Ga0116229, IMG submission 87313) | Host-associated microbial communities from peat moss isolated from Minnesota, USA - S1T2_Fc - Sphagnum magellanicum MG | ecosystem: Host-associated > Plants > Peat moss > Unclassified...
AGCTTTGCCGCTTCCAGCAGCGCGGCGATCAGGCTGGTGGTGGTGGTTTTGCCGTGCGTGCCGCCGACGGCAATGGCCCAGCGCAGGCGCATCAATTCGGCCAGCATTTCCGCCCGGCGAACCACTGGGATAAGATGCTGACGGGCGGAGACGACTTCCGGATTGTCGTGTTTCACAGCGGTGGAGACGACGACGACCTGCGCGTCCTTGAGGTTGGCCGCATCATGGCCGATGGTGACGGGAATGCCCTGGGTGCGCAGGCGGCGCACATTGGCGCTTTCGGCAACGTCGCTGCCCTGCACTTGATAGCCGAGCGTGTGCAGCACCTCGGCGATGCCGGACATGCCGATGCCGCCTATGCCGACGAAATGAATTTTGCCAATGTTCAGTGGGAGCGCTCTCATGCGATCGCACCCGTCATGGCGGCTTCTTCCACCAGGTCGGCGAGCTTGGCGGCGGCGTCGCGGTGTGCGGTGGCGGCAGCGGCGCGCGCGGCTTGGCTCAATAATTCGGGGTCGTTGAAGAGTTGCGTGAGGAGGCTGGTCAGACGTTGGGCGGTGAAACCTGGCTGCGCAATGACCTGCGCGCCGCCGCCGGATTGCAACGCAGCGGCATTGGCAGCCTGGTGGTTGTCGATGGCGCCGGGGAGTGGCACCAGAATGGAGGGGCGACCGGCGACGGCCAATTCGGCGCAGGTGGAGGCGCCGGCGCGCGCAATGACAAGGTGCGCGGCGGCGAGTTTGTCCGCGACATCGTCGAAGAACGGCGCAAGGTCGGCGGCGATGCCGGCGTCGCGATAGGTTTCCGATACGCGCGCGATATCCTCGGCGCGGCATTGCTGGATGACGCGCACGCGTGTGCGAAGCTCGGTGGGTAGGGTTGCCAGCGAAGGTGGCACGATATCGCTGAATACGCGGGCGCCGAGCGATCCACCCAATATGAGCAGATTTATCGTTTCAGTCGGCGCGAGATAGGGTTGCCCCGCCAATGCGGCAATGACGGGACGCACGGGATTGCCGGTGGTGGTGGTGGCGATTGAAGCGGGGACGCGCCGGGTGCTGGCGACGCCGAGCGCCAAGCGGTTCGCGAAACGGCTGAGGAAAATGTTGGCGCGGCCCAGCACGGCATTTTGTTCTTGGATGATAACAAACGGCCGGGTCTGCAAGGTGCGCGCGGCGAGTATGGGCGGCACGGAAGGATAGCCGCCGAACCCGACAATGACGGCGGCATCGAGGCTCTTCAGAATCCTGCGGGCCTGCCAGGTGCCGGCGAGCAGGGATGCAACCGCGCGGGCGGCCCGGCGTATGCCGCGTCCAGCGAGGCCGGCGCCACTCAGGCAAAATTGTTCGCGGCCGGCGAACACCGCACTTTTCAGGGCGCCACTGCGCTGATCGGTCATCAGCACAACACGATGACCGCGCGCAATAAGTGTCGCGGCCAGCGCCTCGGCGGGAAAGAAATGGCCGCCGGTGCCGCCAGCGGCAATGACGATTGGTTGCACGGCCGGGCCTCTCATGACGGGTCACCATGTGTGCGGCGCCGCGTAAGTGCGAGCAGCATGCCCATGCCCAAGGCGACGGAGAGCGCGGAGCTTCCACCATATGAAATGAACGGCAATGTCATGCCCTTGGTGGGGATGAGATGCAGGGACGATGCCATGTTGACGAAGGCTTGCAGGCCGAATCCCGCGATCAGGCCGGAGGCTGCCAGAATAACGAATTCCTCGTGTTCACCGACCAGGCGCAGCAGACCGCGCAGCACAATGAAAGCGAACACGCACAGGATCAGCAGGCAGACGATGAGGCCGAATTCCTCGCCCGCCACGGCGTAGACGAAATCGGCGTGGGCGTCAGGTAGCAGATCCTTCACGCGACCCTCGCCAGGGCCGCGGCCGAGCAGGCCGCCGTTGCCGAAGGCCTGCAAAGCCATATCGACCTGATAATGGTCACCCTGTTCGGGATGGATGAAACGGGTGACGCGGCTGCGCACGTGCGGAAAGACGGCGTAGGCGCCGACCGCGGCGCCGAGGATGCTCGCGGCGCCGACCCCCACTAGCACCATGTTCAAACCACGAATAAAGAGTTGGGCGAAGAAGACAATCGTGACGACCGACAGCATGCCGATATCGGGCTGCGATTTGAGCAGCATAGCGATGAGGCCAAAAATGCCGAACGCGACAAGTGTGCCGGGGAACTTGGTGCCGCGCTGCGCGTCCGTGAGCAGCCAGGCGCTCGCCACAGCGAAACATGGTTTTAGAAATTCGCTTGGCTGAATCTGCATCCCCGGCAGATGGATCCAGCGCCGAGCGCCCTTGATTTCCACGCCATGGAACAGGGTGAGGAATGTCAAAGCCAGTGCAATGGCGCAGCCGGCCAGCGCCACGCGGCGGATGCTGCGTGGCGACAGCAGCGATACGGCCACGACGACGACGGCGGAGGCCGCGAGGAAAAGCACCTGTTTGAGAATGAACACGTCGCGCGACTGGTGGATGCGCTCGGCAACCGCGGGGCTCGCGGCCAGCACCAGCACATAGCCGAAGAATATGAGCGTAATGATGGCGAACAGCGTCCAGCGATCGACGGTCCACCACCAGCGGCCAAGGGCTGAATTGTCGGCGCGCGACAGAACAGCCATTACACCACCCCCGCCTGTTCGTGCGCGAGCAGGCCGACAAGATCGCGGAATCGGGCGCCGCGCGCTTCGAAACCCGAGAATTGGTCAAAGCTGGCGCAGGCCGGGGAAAGCAGCACCGCCTCGGCATCTGTTGCGCGTGCGGCATGCCAGGCCGCTGGGACAGCGCGGTCGAGCGTTTCGGCGACGGTGAACGGCACGTTGTGCCGGGCCAGTTCGGTAGCGAAAGAGGGGCCGTCGCGGCCGATCAGCAGCGCCTGCGTCACGCGGGGAAGGAATTCGGCGAGGGCAAGAATGCCGCCCTCCTTGGCGATGCCACCGGCGATCCAGACAACACGTCGGTAGCAGGAGAGTGCGCGGGCCGCGGCGTCCGCGTTGGTGGCCTTGCTGTCATTGACGAAGCGGACGCCGTCCACCGTGCCGACGAGTTCCTGCCGATGCGCCAAGCCTGGGAAGCTCCTGATGCCCGCGACGATCTTGTCACGCGGAACGCCGAGCGCCACAGCGAGTGCCGCGGCAGCGGCGGCGTTTTGCGCGTTGTGTTCGCCGGGGAGTGCGTGCGCGTCGGCCAAGTCGAGCAGCGGGCCGGAGTTGTCGCGCAATGTGCCGTTGTCGCACCAAACATCGGCGCGCTTGCTGCCGGAAATCGATACGCTGTGCGGTGTGGCCGCTTGCATTGCGCGGCTCACCTCGTCATCGATTCCGATGATGGCGGTGTCGGCTTGCGTCTGGCGTGCGAAGATGAGCCGCTTGGCGGCTTCGTAGCCTGCCATGTCGCCATGGCGGTCCAGATGGTCGGGGCTGAGGTTCAGCATTGCCGCCGCATCGAACCGCAAGGTTGCGAGTCGCTCCAACATATAGCTGGACATTTCCAGAACATAGATGCCGGAGTCTGGCAGCAAGGGCAGGCTGAGCGCGGCGGGACCGAGATTGGCGCCGGCGGCGTGCGCAATCGCGGCACCGTGCAGGATGTGCGCGAGCAAGGCCGTTGTGGTGGACTTGCCGTTGGTGCCGGTAATTCCGGCGAAACGCGCGTGGCTGCCGGCGCCGCGGACGGCCTGGTAGAGCAGTTCGGCATCGGTCCAGATCGGACGGCCGGCGACGCGGGCTGCGGCGGCGATTCGATGCGGTACCGGGAGTTTGTCGGGAATGCCGGGGGAGAGGATGAGCGCGTCGAGATCGCCGATGTCCGGCGTGGGATCAGCGATGAGAAAGCCTTCGCGTTCGGCCTGGTCGCGCGCGTAGTTGGCATCGTCCCAGCCGGTGACGATGGCGCCCATGCTGGTGAGGGCGCGGAGCGCGGCGATGCCCGCGCGGCCGAGGCCGACTACGGCGTAGCGGCGGCCCGAAAAAAGGTTGTTGGGGAAGCGAGTCATGAGAAGGGGTGGTTCTTTTTTTCAAAAAAGGACGAAATGAGCAAAAGTTTTTTGGTTCTTGTTTTCAAGAGAGAACCGTTTCCTTCCTTCTTCATCGGATTTTCAACGTAGCCAAGCCGCACAGGGCCAGTATCATCGATATGATCCAAAATCGAATAACGATTGTCGGCTCCTTCCACCCCAGCTTTTCAAAATGATGGTGCAGCGGCGCCATCAGAAACACGCGGCGGCCGGTGCGCTTGTACCAGAAGACCTGGATGATAACGCTGAGCGTTTCCACGACAAACAGGCCGCCGGTGATCATCAGGACGATTTCGTGCTTGACCGCGACTGCAACCGCGCCGAGGGCGCCGCCGAGTGCCAGGCTGCCGGTGTCGCCCATGAACACCGCGGCGGGCGGCGCATTGAACCATAAGAAGCCCATGCCCGCGCCGATCAGTGCGGCGCAAAAGACTGCGAGTTCGCCGACGCCTGGAACGTGGTTCAATTGCAGATAGTCGGCGAATACGCGATTGCCGACGAGATAGGCGATGAGCGCGAAGACGCTGGCGACGATAATCGTAGGCACGGTCGCCAGACCGTCTAGTCCATCGGTGAGATTAACCGCGTTGGAACTGGCGAGCATGACGAACATGCCGAAGAGCGGGAAGAATGGCCCAAGCTGGATCAGCACACCCTTGAATACCGGTACTGCAACGCCGCTGCCGAGTGGGCCCTTGGTCAGATACATGATCCATGTGGCCGAGATGAGGCCGATGGCAATTTGCACCACCAGTTTGCCGCGGGCGGAGACGCCTTTTGTGTTGCGGCGGGACAGCTTCATGTAATCGTCGGCAAAGCCCACCGCGCCATAGCCGAGCGTGCACAGCAACACCGCCCAGACATAGCCATTCAGCACATCGGTCCACAGGAGTGTGGAAATGGTGCAGGCGGCGAGAATGAGTACGCCGCCCATGGTGGGGGTGCCGCGTTTTTCGATCAGATGGCGTTCCGGTCCGTCCTCTCGGATCGGCTGGCCGCCGCGCTGTACGGATTTCAGCCAGCGGATGACGCGGGGGCCGAGCCAGAAACTCAATACGAGCGAGGTGAGGCAGGCGGCACCGGAGCGAAACGTCAAATACCGAAACAGATTCAAGAATCTTTCCGGATGCGCGTGCGCGAGGAGAAAAAACATCAGCCGGACGCCTTTTCAAGGGCGTCCACAACCACGCGCATGCGGCTGCCGAGCGAGCCTTTTACCAACACCGCGTCGCCCGCGCGCACGGCGGCGCATACAGCCGGTGCAAGGGCGGTGCTGTCAGGGGCATGCAAGCCAATTTTTTCCGCGGCAACTGCATTGAACAGATACTTCATCCAGGGGCCACACGCGTAGAGCAGGTCCGCCGAGTCGGATACCGCATCGGCCAGGTCGGCGTGTTCGCGCGCGCTGTGGTCGCCGAGTTCCAGCATGTCGCCCAGCACCGCGACGCGGCGGGTGGCCGGCAGCAGACGCAGAACGGCCAGGGCGGCGCGCATGGAGGCGCCGGATGCATTGTAGCTTTCGTCGAGCAACGTTGCGGTTCCGCCGAGGATGGGGCGCCTCGCGCCACGGCCCGCAACGGGAGAAAATGTTTCCAATGCTCGTGCGCACAGCGAAATGTCCGCGCCGAGGCAGTGTGCCGCGTTCAGAGTGGCCAGGGCGTTCATCACCATGTGTCGCCCTGGCGCATTAAGGCGAAAACGGATTTCCGTTCCGCAGAAATTGGCTTTGATGTCGGCTCCGCAAACGATGGCGTGGATATCGCTGCCGTCCGCGTCGTGCCGCACGCCGCGCAGATCTGAGTCGCCGAACGTCACGATCGCCACGCCGTGCGGCACGGCGTGGCGGAGACGTTCGAGCTGTGGACTATCGGCGGGCAGCACGGCGGCGCCGCCTTGCAGAATCGCGGGCAATATGCTGGCCTTTTCGTCAGCGATGGCTTCCAGGCTGCCCATGTGGCCGAGATGCGCGCCGGCGATGCTGGTAATAATGGCGACATCGGGTGCGGCGAGGTTTGCCAGCGGCGCGATTTCGCCTGGATGGTTCATGCCGATTTCGACGACTGCGTAGGCTGCGTCGGGCGGCATACGGGCTAGCGTCAGGGGTACGCCCCAGTGGTTGTTGTAGCTGGCGGCGGCGGCATGGGTGGGCCCGCACGCGGATAGCGCCGTACGTAACATTTCCTTGGTGGTGGTTTTGCCGACGCTGCCGGTGACGGCGACGACCGCACCCTCGAACCGGGTGCGGGCGAAGGCGCCGAGTTCGGTGAGGGCGGCTTGCGTGTTGCGCACGACCAGCAGCGCCGCTTCATCCGGCACGGCATCCTCGCGATGCACCATGGCGCCGGCGGCACCCTTTTGCAGCGCTTCGGCGACGTGCGCGTGGCCGTCGCCGGTGTCGGTGGCGAGGGCGATGAAAAGATCGCCGGGCGATACGGTCCGGCTGTCGATCGAAATGCCAGTGGCGTGGAACGGCTTAGTCATGACGCCGCCCGTGGCGTGCGTCAGATCATCGGCCGTGAAGAGCGCGGTCACGGCGCACCGGACAGGCGACGGATCGTGTCAGCATCATCGAAGGGATAAACCTGGCCCGCCACGGTCTGGCCCTGTTCGTGGCCTTTGCCGGCGACGACAAGCACGTCGCCGGGGCCAAGCAGCGACAGGCCCGCGGATATCGCCGCGGCGCGATCGCCGATTTCGCGCGCACCGGGACAGGCGGCGAGAATTGTGGCGCGAATGGATGCGGGATTTTCGCCGCGGGGATTGTCGTCGGTGACAATCGCTTGGTCGGCGAGGCGGGCAACGATCTCGCCCATGAGCGGACGTTTTCCGCTATCCCGGTCGCCGCCGGCACCGAACACGCAGACGAGGCGATTTTCGGTGTGCGGGCGCAACGCATGCAGCAGGCGTTCGAGCGCGTCGGGGGTGTGCGCGTAATCGACGTAGGCGGCGGCACCGCTTGGCATCCGCACGACCAATTCCATGCGGCCGCGCACGCCGCGTATGCGGGCGGCAAGCTCCCATCCGTTGCGAACACCGCATGCATGGGCGAGCGCCACCGCCAGCAGGATATTTTCCGCCTGGAACCGTCCGGGCAGCGCGATTTCGACGTCGCGTGTTTCGCCGGCCGTATCGATATGCATGATTTGGCCGTGCGGCAGGGGCGTGATGCCGCGCAGCCGGATATGGGTGCCGGCTTGGCCGACCGTGCGCATGTCCAGACGGCGCCGTGCGGCGATGTCATGCAGCGCCGACAACGTATCGGCGTCCATGTCGGCATTGATGACGCAAGGTGCGCCGCGCGGCAGCAATTCGGAGAACAGACGCAATTTGGCGGCGCGGTAGTCGGCGAGGGTGCCGTGATAATCGAGATGGTCGCGGGTGAGGTTGGAGAAGCCGGCGGCGAAAAGGCGCACGCCATCGAGGCGGAATTGATCGAGGCCATGGCTGGAGGCTTCGATGGCTGCGTGGGCGACGCCTTGGTGCGCCAATTCCGCCAAGATGCTTGCGAGCGCCACGGGATCTGGTGTGGTGAGACCGGAGCCGCCGGAATGCCCGGGTGCGATGACGCCGAGAGTACCGAGACTTGCGGCTTTCCGCCCCGAGAGTTGCCAAAGCTGGCGCAGGAAATCGACGGTGCTGGTTTTGCCGTTGGTGCCGGTGACGGCGACGATTTGTTCCGGTTGCGCACCAGCGTAGGCGCTGGCCAGCAGGGCCAGGGCACGGCGCGGTTCCTGGTTCAGGATCAGCGGGCGCGGCGGCACCCCGGGCGGCCAGTCGGTGCCGTCCGGCGCCAGCACGGCGGCAGCACCGGCGGCTACCGCGGCCGCAATGAATTCGCGTCCGTCGGCATGGGTTCCAGGCAGCGCCGCGAACAGATAGCCCGGTACCACATGGCGGCTGTCCGCGGTGATGCCGGTAATCGGCACCGGCGGCAGCAGCGAAGCGTGCATGCCCGCGCGCACCATCATGTCATTCAGCGTCATGCGCCGGCAGTGTGGCATGGTATGCGGCTTCGTGCCGCAAGGCCAGCATATCGCGCCGGGGCGGAATTGTCGGGAGTGCCACGGTCGCCGTGGGGGGCGGCTCCGGTGGTAATAATGGGGAGCCGGTGCCGGTGGGTTCGCCGCTGCCGCGCGCCGGTTCCATCGGTATGGCGAGCGTGGCCTGGATGGCCGCTTCGTCCTGGATGTGCGGGAACAGGTTCAGCATCGGCGCGATGCGGGCGATGACGCGGCCGGCGCCGGGTGCGCTGACGGCGCCGGCGGTTGCGTAGCCGCCGGTCTCCTTGTTGCCCTTGGGCTCGTCCAGCATGAAATACACCGCGTAGCGCGGCGCATTCATCGGGAACACGCTCATGAAGGCGCTGACGTTGGCGTGTTTCTTATAGCCGTGATCGCCGACTTTTTCCGCCGTGCCGGTTTTTCCGCCGACGAAATAGCCTTCGATGTCGGCCGGCTTGCCGTAGCCGTCGGTGACCACCAGGCGCATCATTTTGCGAATCGTGTCGGAAGTCGCTTCGTTCATGATACGAACGCCGGGGGGCGGGCCGTCGGATGGATCGCGCGCCAGAATGGTTGGCTGCAGGACGTAGCCGCCGTTGGCGAGGGCGGCGGTGCCGCGCACGACGTGCAGCGGGGATATTGCGATGCCGTGGCCGAAGCCGATGGTCATCGTTGCGGCTTCTTTCCAATTGCTGACGGGGGGCACGATCGGCTGGGCGGCTTCGCGCAATTCGATGCCGACGCGGCGGAACATGCCCATGGCGCCGAGCCAGAGACGTTGCTTTTGCGCGCCGACACCGAGCGCTATGTGGGCCGCGCCGAGGTTGGATGAATAGGCGAGTACTTCAGGCAAGTACAGCATTCTGTGCTTGCCTTTGTAATCGACGATGGTGAAGCGGCCGATGTGAATATCGTGCGCCGCATCGAACTGATCCCAGATGTGCGCGGTGCCGAAATCGAGCGCCATGGCCGCGGTTTGCAGTTTGAAGGTGCTGCCTGGCTCGTACATGCCGCTGAGGGCGCGGTTGAATTGCTGGTCCGGCGTTGAGGAACCGTATTCGTTGGTGTCGTAGTCGGGCAGGCTGACCATGGCGAGCACTTCGCCGGTGCGGACATCCATGACGATGCCGCAGGCGCCGATCGCCTGGAATTCTTCCTTCGATTTTTCCAGCTCGTCGCGGATGACCGATTGGACGCGGACATCGATTGAGAGACGCAACGGCTCGCTATTGTTTTCCAGCCGTTTGTCGAAGGCTCTTTCGACGCCGGCGGCGCCGTGGATATCGACGTCGATGCCGCCGAGCACGTGGGCGGCGACGCGGCCGAGCGGGTAATGGCGTTTTTCGCCGGGTTCGAAATAAATACCGGGAATGCCGAGCGCGTTGATGGCGAGTTCTTCCATCGGCGTGATCTGGCGCTCGAGATAGACGAAGGATTTGGCTTCGGCGAGGCGTTTGGCGGCTTGCGCTTCGTCGAGGCGGGGCAGGACTTGCTTGAGTTTGTGGGCGGCTTCGGCGGGGTCGATGAGTTCCTTCGGGTTGGCGAAGAGGGCGGCCGTGGGGAGGGAGATGGCGAGCACTTCGCCGTTGCGGTCCAGGATGGTGGCGCGCGGTTTTTGCACCGTGGCCATGGCGGGGGGCGCGTCCTGCGCGGCGGGGCCGGGGTCGGTGGGGACTTCGGGGCGCGAGACGGCGGCCGAGGGCGGCATTGGGAACAGCACCGTGGCCCAGGTGAGCTTTGCGGTGACGGCGCCGAACAGCAGCGAGAAGCCGCCGGCGGCGAAGACGAGGCGTTGGCGGGTGCGTTCGAGGGCGGCGCGGCGGGCGAGGTCGGGCGCCGTGATGCGGACGGTTTCCATGCGGGGCATTGCTCCGCTGTCGGGGACGCCGCGCAGGCGGGTCGGCGGCGTGGTCATTGGTGCGCCACCAAACACACGGGAGTCTGGGGCCGTCGTGCGCAGCACGCATTCGCGGGCCGTCGTGCGCAGCACGCATTCGCGGGCCGTCGTGCGCAGCACGCATTCGCGTGACGGCCCCAGCGGGATCCAGGGGCAGAGCCCTTGGCCTTCTTCACATGTGTCATTCGGCCCCCATCGGAACGGCCGGCGGCACCGCCGTCCGAATCCCCAATGCGCTGGGCACCGCTGTCACGACGGCCGGCCGCATCATCCGGATGGGCCGCGCCATTGCCGACAGCACGCGGGCGCGCGCCGGTTGCGGCGTGGCGAGGGCGAGGGGCGCGCTGTGGGCCAGCGGATTGGTGTGCAAAGGCGGCTCGCCATCGGCTGACGCAACCGGGGTGGATTTTCTTGGCGTCGCATGCGCGACCAGCTTGGCGGCGGGCCGAATTGGGGAGGGGTGTGCGGCCGCCGGGGGCTTCGGCGTAACAGGCGGTGTTTCGTCGACGCCGGGGTTGGCCGGCGCCGCCACGACGGGCGTATCGGCCGAAGCTGGCGCATCGGCTTGGGCGGCGTCGCTCACCGCGGTGGCGCCGTCATCGGTGCCGCCGGACTGGCCGGGCGGCGCGGGGGGCGGCAGGCGCGCGGCGAGATCCGCCATCTGCACCCACTGGCCGGGCTGCAGCGGCGTCAGGTTGAGGTATTTTTGCGCCATGGGGCGCAGGCGGTCCGGGTTGTTCAGCACTTCCCATTCGGCGCGCAGCAGGCCGGTGGTCTGGCGGGTGGCCTCGGTGGCGCGGATGACGTGGGCGATTTGCCGGTCGAGCAATTCGGCCCGGTGCTTCTCGGAATATAGATACAGACCCGAGCCGCAGGCGGCGGTGAGGCACAGGAATGTGAAGGGACGGATCATGGTGTCACCTCCGGCCTGTCCGCGGTGGGACGCGGCAGGCGTTGGAGCGCGCGCAGGCGGGCGCTGCGGGCGCGGGGATTGCGGTCGATTTCGGCGGCGCCGGGGCGGGCAGCCTTGGCGGTGAGCAGCCTGAAGCGTGGCGCGGCGCGCCCCGCAAGTCCGCGCGGGTCGTGCCGCGAGGGGGCTGGCGCGCGGCCGGCTGCGGCCGCGAAGAATTGTTTCACGATACGATCTTCCAGCGAGTGGAACGACACCACCACCAGGCGTCCACCGGGGGCGAGCAGCGCTGCGGCCGCCTGCAGTGCGCGCTCGATTTCACCGAGTTCGTCATTGACCCGCAAGCGTAACGCCTGAAAGCTGCGCGTCGCCGGATCGATGCCATCCTTGGAACGCGGCACCACGCCGCGAATGATCCCGGCGAGCTGGGCGGTGGTTTCGATCGGCGCCTCGGCGCGTGCAGCCACGATGGCGCGCGCGACACGGCGCGACAGGCGTTCCTCGCCGAGGCGGTAGAGCATGTCGGCAAGTTCGCCTTCGGGCAGGGTGCGGATGAGGTCGGCGGCGGTGGGGCCGGCGCCGCCCATGCGCATGTCGAGAGGCCCGTCCACGCGAAACGAAAACCCGCGCGACGGATCGTCGATCTGGAAACTGGATACCCCGAGGTCCAGCACCACGCCGTCGAGCTCGGTTACGCCATGCGCCTGGAGGAGGGAAAGCATATCGCCGAAACTGCCCTCAATGACATGGAGTCGGCCAGGGTAGCGCGCGGCTAAAATCGCGCCGCGGGCGACCGCTTCAGGGTCGCGGTCGATGGCCCACAGGGTGCACGTTGCGGTGCGCAGGATGGCTTCGGCGTAGCCGCCGCCGCCAAAAGTACCGTCCACGATAACCTCGCCATCTGCTGGCGCCAGGTTGGAAAGTATTTCTGCCAGCATCACCGGCACATGGCCAGATGCCGGCGGCGCGGAATTTGTTTCTAATGATTTCATGCAACGCGTCCGGCGGGCAGGCTGAGTTTGTCGGACAGGAGGCGGCTGTTGGCTTCGCGCAGCCTTTGCTCGGCCGCGGCCGGTTCCCAAATACGGAAACTCCTGGCGGCGCCGACGAAGGAGAGCGTTTCGGTGATGCCGGCGTGAGCCGCCATGGCTGGCGGCAGGCTGATGCGGCCTTCCTTGTCGGATTCCAGCAACTGGGCGCTGCCGGCGAGCGCCGCCGCCAGGTCCTCATGGTCGTCGCTGTAGGTGGCCAGGCGGTCCAGCGAGGCCAGCAGCTCATCGAAACCCGCGGCGGACCAGCCCTCGATGCAGGCAAACTTGTGTGACGGGCGCAGCACGACTTGCACAGGGCCATCCACGGCGCCGGCGCGCAAGACGGCGCGGAAAGGCGCTGGGATGGAAACCCGCCCTTTGGCATCCACCCGATTGGTGTGCGTGCCCATGAACCCGCGCATCCGGCCGACTTTTTCCTTTTCCTCGGCGCACCGACTTCGATCGCCCAGGCATGTGAATGACCATCAACGTCTGGGATGGCTTGGGTTAACATGGGATAACGCCCCACTCAAGCATCTTGATTTCGGATAGCGCGCTTGGGTTGGAGAAAATTATAATCTGATCAAAGGGTTAGTGAATCGTCGGTTGGGGCCTACGCAATTTATCTGTGGACAACATTCGTATTTGCTTTGTTCTTGTGGGTACGTTTGTGGGTGACGCAGCGCCACCAACTTCGCGAGAGGAAAAAATCCAGACGGCCTGTAAGCCGGGTTCTGTCCTTGCGTTGCGGCAAGGGGCAGCCATTCCTCTGCGACGCGCGTTGCCGCGCGCCTGACGCGACCAACCCGGGCGGCAGGGCGGGAATGCCCCCGGCCGCAGCGCTCGCGCGCCCGGCCCGCCGCCCCTATTCGGTCTTGCTCCCGGTGGGGTTTACCCTGCCGCCCCTGTTGCCAGAGGCGCGGTGCGCTCTTGCCGCACCGTTTCACCCTTGCCCGTCCCACGGTTTCCCATGGGCGTGTGGCGGTTTGTTTTCTGTGGCACTTTCCCTGGGGTCGCCCCCGCCGGCCGTTAACCGGCACCGCATTCCCGTGGAGCCCGGACTTTCCTCCAGCCGATTCCGGCCAGCGGCTGCCCGGCCGTCTGGAAGCCGCGACTCCTGGGGCGACGGCGCAACGCGGTCAATAGACGTCAGGAAGAAGCAGTTCTTTTTTGAAAGAAAGAACCAAAAAACCTTTTCTCCGTTAGGCTGAGGACATGACACTTTCCGCGGATATTCACGATTTCCATCGGCGCGAACTGACGTTCGATGAAAAAACCCGCGTGGTGCTGACGACCGGGGATTACGGGCCGGCGGTGATCGTCCTGCACGAGATTTTCGGGTTTACGCCGACGCTCGCGCGCTTCTGCCGCTGGGTGCGCGACGCCGGGTTCCGCGTCTATGCGCCGATCCTGCTGGGTTCGCCGGACGCCACCAACCCGCAAACCATCACCACCGGCCGCATGCTGCATCTGTGCATCTCACGCGAATTCTCCCTGCTGCGCGGCGGCCACACCAGTCCGCTGACCGACTGGCTGCGGGCGCTGGCGGCGCAGGCGCACGAGGAATGCGGCGGCCACGGCGTGGGCGTCATCGGGCTTTGCCTGACCGGCGGTTTCGCGCTCGCCATGGCGGTGGACCCGCTGATTCGCGCACCGGTCATGGGAGAACCAGGCCTGCCGGCGTTCTCGCCCGCGGCGCTGGACATTTCGCCGCAAGACCTGGCGCGGGTGAAAGCGCGCACGCAGACCGACGGCCTTACCCTACGCGGCTATCGCTTCGAGGGAGATACCATGTGCCGCGCCGGGCGGTTCGATACGCTTCAGCGCGAATTGGGCGATGCGTTCATCGGGCGCGTTTTGCCGGATGAATGCGGCAATCCGCAAGGCATGCGGTCTCAGGGCAAGCCGCCGCATTCGGTGTTTACCGTTGATCTGGTGGACGAGGCCGGCGAGCCGACGCGGCAGGCGGTGGATGAGGTGATCGCGTTCTTCAAGGAGCGACTGGAGAACCACGAGACGTAGCGGCCATTACGGTTCGGCGGCGAGAAGACCTTTAAGAGAGGGCAAAAATCTTTTGGTTCTTTTTTCAAAAGAGAACTTTTCTTACGCTTTCCTGTCATAGGCTGTTTGAATTAATACGCCGCAAGCTTTGTCATTGTCGTCCAATTCCGCGTCGTTGCGGTGTCGCCGGCGGCGCGGCCGAAGGCTTTCAGCAGCGGGCTCTCCAGAATGCCGCCGGCGCACCATAGGAACGCGGCGTGCGGCACGAGGGCGAAGCGGTCGGCGCCCCAATCCTGAGCGGCGAGGACCGCCACGCGCGGTGGCGGCGCGCCGCCGGCGAACACGGCGATGAGCAGCCGCGCAGGGTTGGTGGTGATGGCGGGGAAGGGGTGCGCGGCCAGAATGTCCCGCAATGTGGCGACCGGCAGCACGATGACACGCGTGACGACGCCAAGCGCGGCAAGGGCGGCCGCTATGGAGGCTTCCGCGTCGCCGACCGGGCAGGGCGCACGGAACATGACGTTGCCGCTATTCAGCAAGGTGCGCACGTCGCTGTAGCCAAGCTGCTCGACCGCGCCGCGCACATCCGCCATGGCAATCCGATTGCCGCGGCCAACATTAACGCCGCGCAACAAAGCCACATATTCCAAAAGCAAAAGTTTTTTGGTTCTTTTTTTCAAAAAAGAACTGCTTCCTTCCTTACCGCCCCAGAAACCCCATCATTTCCCCCCATTCCCGCTTAGAAAGCCCGCTGCCCTCCTGCGCCACCAACTCCCCCGCCAACATTCGCTTCAGCACCAAGAGCATTCCGGCCGAGAAAGTCGCCGCCCCCAGCCGGTAATCCAGGAACGCCGCGTGCGCCGCCGGCACCCAGGCGCGCACCACATCGAGGATCGCATCGGCGTAAACCCGGATTTCATATTGCGCGTGCGCATCGGCGCGCAGGGAGCAGAAATGCAGCAGGTTGTGCAGGTCGGTTTTCCAGTACCATTGGGTGTAGGCGTTCAGGGTCAGGTTCATCCGTGCGAGCTCGCGGGCGAGCCCCTGGCGCGCGGGATCGGCCGGCGCGCCGGCGGCGTCCTCGTTCAGCATGTAGGCGTAATGGTCGTAGCAGGCTTCGGCGTCGGCGCGCAGCAGGGCCAGCACTTCGGCGGCTTCGGCGCCTTGCAGCACGTCGCCGCGGCCCTGGCGGTTGACGTCGCTTTGCGCCGCGAGTTGTTCGGGTGCGGGGATATAGAATTCGCGGTCCAGCACCGAGTAGCGCGCGGAATACTCGTTCACGTTGGCGGTGCGGTGCCTGATCCACTGGCGGGCGACGAAAATCGGCAATTTTACGTGGAATTTGATTTCGCACATTTCGAACGGTGTGCTGTGGCGGTGGCGCATCAGGTAGCGGATCAGGCCGGCATCCTCGGACACGCGTTTGGTACCGCGGCCGTAGGAGACGCGGGCGGCCTGCACGATGGCGCCGTCGTCGCCCATGTAGTCGACCACGCGGATAAAACCGTGATCGAGCAGCGGGATGGCGGTGAACAGAACGTCCTCCAGCGCCGGCACCGTCGGCCGGCGCGTTGTTAAGGTGGAGGCACGGTGGGCGTCGATATCGGCGCGCTGTGTGTCGGTGAGGGGCATGGCACCCCCCTAGCATCCGGGTCCCGCACCGCCTATATCAAGGTGGTCAGCTTCGGCCGACTATGGTGATAAACGGTACGTGGAATAAGCGTTGTGGACCCGGGGGCAGTGCCCGGCGCCTCCACCAGGTGAAACTGGCCCCGTCGTTATCTTCGCTTTGAAGGTTGGGGGGAATTGGGGGGCGACACAGGTTCGACACGCGTGGTAAAGACTTGCCTTTTGCCCGGCATGATACCGCCGTTATCGGGTCAATTCACAAGTGCCAACGATAACTTCGAGGCGCTCGCTATCGCTGCGTAAGCAGTGACAAGCGCGGTTAGGGGGGCCCCGGGCAACAGAATGCCCCCCGCCAAAACCCGTTCGGAACGCTGCCCTGGCGGCCATCTGACGCGGATTTACTGCGCTCCGGTGCTCACGCCCACAGGAGGGCGCTCCGCTCCGGTGCTCATAAATCCACGCCAGCTGCCTCGCCAGGCCAACTTTCCAAACGGGTCATGGTGGAAACCGTGCCTTGCAAACGCAATTTCACCTGCCCTGCCGGGCGACCACGGAGAGCCCGTTTCAAAAGGTGCCTTGGCTGGTCAGCTGGCGTGGGATTTGCGGGCACCGGAGCGGAGCGGCCTTCTTGGCGGTGAGCACCGGAGCACAGGAAATCGTCGCCCGCGTGCGGAGCGCGCATTCGCACGACTGACGTGCGGAGCGCGCATTGGCACGACTGACGTGCGGAGCGCGCATTGGCACGACTGACGTGCGGAGCGCGCATTCGCACGACAGACCGTCAGGGCGCCTTTTGAAATGGGCTCGTGGGTGTTGCCTTGGCGGCGGGGGACGCTAAGGATGACGCGGTCAAGGATATTTGCATGGAAGATGAATCCGGGCCGGCCGCGGACAGCCAGCTCCCCTACGATATGTGGATGGAGGAGAGCCTCCGCCATGTCGTCGTGCGCGCGCTGGAATACGCGGCGGATATCGGCCTGCCGGGTGCGCACCACTTCTATGTGACCTTCCGGACCGACTATCCGGGCGTGCAAATCCCGGCGCGACTGCTGCAAAAATATCCCCAGGAAATGACGATCGTCCTGCAGCACCAATTCCGCGACCTCGTGGTGGACAAGGAAAATCGCCGCTTCGCCGTGACCCTGTCGTTCGGCGGCGTTTCGGCGGCGCTGAACGTGCCGCTGGACGCGGTTTCTGCGTTCGTCGATCCGTCCATTCAATACGGGTTGCGCTTCAAGGTGCAGATGCCCGAGGCGACGCCGCCCGCGGCAGAGCCCGATACGGTTGGCGGCGATAAGCAGGCCGCGGACAAGCCCGCGGCGCCGGACACGCAGCCGCAGGTCGTGAGCCTGGACGCGTTCCGCAAACGACGTGACTAGCATGCCGGGCGCGGCGCGACTGCTGTTCATCCCGATCGCGCTGCTCGCCCTGCTGGCCGCGCTCGTTCCGCTGAGCCCGTTTGTGGTTGGCGGCCTTCAGGTGTTGATTTCGGCATCTTCCCAACCAGGGTTCGCGCAAGACATTTCGGCCGGTCTGGTGGTTGCTGCCGCCATCGCGGCGCCGGCGCTCGTTTTGGGGCTATGGCTCGCGCGTATCCTGCAGCGCGTGTCCGCCGGCCTGCGGACGTTGGCGCTGACAACTTGCGTGGCGCTGCTGCTGATGCCTTCGCTCGGCGTATCGGCTCTTCCCAGGCTCCATCCGCCTGACACATTTCATCTCATGGCGCTGATGTCGGCTGTTGTGCACGCGACGGCAGCGGTCACCCTCGTGCTGACGGCTGGCCTTGCGCGGATAACGCCGGCGCTGCTTGTTGCGGCTCGGGCGGCGGGGGCACGCCCTGGCCGTGCATGGCGTGACGCTATTCTGGCGCCGCTGGTTTGGCCCCTGCTGCTCGCTGTTGTCGCTGCATTCCTCGTAGGTCTTGCCGAGGAACTAAGATTGCCGCCGCCTATACCGGAATTTTCGGTATTTAGTTTGCTGATCGCGGCCCCGATGTTGCTCGTCGCTGTTGCCAGCATTTCGGCGCTCAGCTTGCTGCTGCGCCGCCGCCCTGCGTGAGCATGGCGCTTCGCGTCACGCACCACGACGGCCGGCTCACACTACGATTCGACGGACCGCTGGACCTCCCGGCAACCGCTTCACTCTGGACCCAGACCCTCACCGCGGCGCGCCACGCCGGCGGCAAGATCGCCTTAGACGTTACACAGGTTCCCAACTGTGACACTGCCGGCGCCACGCTTCTGGCGGCGGCCGAAACCGCGTCCGGGGGGGCCGATCTTATCGGCGCCAACGCCGAAATCGTCGCGTTGCTCGATCTGGTGCGCGCGGCTCGCAAGGTACCCGCTTCCCCCGCGCCCGACCACCAGGCCGACCCGCTGCGGCAGGCGGCCCGCGCGGCGCTCAACGGTCTCGCTTTTCTTGGCGAGGTCGTCGTCGCCGTCGTCCGCGCGCCGGCGCGGCGCCGGATGATCCCGCGCCGCGACCTGCTCGCCCTGACCGACGACGCCGGCGTGCGCGCCATTCCGCTGGTGCTGCTGCTCGGCTTTCTCATGGGCCTCATCCTGGCGTTTCAAAGCAGCATTCCGCTGCGCCGGTTCGGCGCCGAAATCTACGTGGTGAACCTCGTCACCATCAGCCTGGTGCGCGAACTGGGCCCGCTACTCGCCGCCGTGATTCTGGCCGGCCGCACCGGGTCCGCCTTCGCGGCCGAGCTCGGCACCATGGTGGTGAACGACGAGGTTGCCGCCATCACCACCATGGGTATCGATCCTGTTACGATGCTGGTGCTGCCGCGCCTTCTGGCGACGTTGCTGGTCATGCCGGGCCTCGCCTTGCTGCTCGAAATGGCCGGCCTCGGCGGCATGACGCTGGTGATGGGGACGTTGGGATTTCCGCCCGTCGCGGTGCTGCACCAGGCGGTGGGGTCCGCGCGGTTGAGCGATCTGCTGCAAGGCTTGGTGAAGGCCTCGGTCTTCGGCGCCGCCGTCTCGATCATCGGCTGCCGCACCGGCCTGGGTGCCGGCCTCGGCCCGCGCGCGGTGGGCGAGGCCGCGACCGCCGCAGTGGTGGGCGGCATCTTCGCCACCATCGTGCTCGATGGCATCTTTACTGTGCTGTTCTACCGGCTGCACCTATGAGCGAAGCGGCGTTGATCGAGGCGGAGGACGTGGCGCAGCGTTTCGGCGACCGCACGATTTTCGAGCATGTGCGTTTTTCGGTAATGCCGCGCGAGATCTTCGTCATCCTGGGCGGCTCCGGCTGCGGCAAATCGACGCTGATGCGGCAGATGATCGGCCTGCTGCCGCCGACGGCCGGCCGTGTCATGGTATTGGGCCACGACATGCACGCGGCGGACGCCGACGTGCTGACCCGCATCGGCGTCATGTTTCAAGGCGGCGCGCTGTTCGGCAACAAGACGCTGCTGGAAAACGTCATGCTGCCGCTGGAAATGCACACGGAGTTGCCCCGCGAGGCGCGCGCAACCCTGGCCGCAGTGAAACTCGGCCTGGTGGGGCTTGCCGATGCTGCGAACCGGCAGCCGGCGGAGATTTCCGGCGGCATGGCGAAACGCTGCGCCATTGCCCGCGCCCTGGCGCTGGACCCGCCGCTGCTGTTTCTCGACGAACCGGCCGCGGGGCTCGACCCGATAACGTCCGCGGGGCTCGACAAGCTAATCCTTGACCTGCGCGCCCAGTTGGGGATCAGTTTCGTGGTCGTATCGCACGAACTGACCTCCATCCTAACCATCGGCGACCGCTGCATCATGCTGGACCGCGAAGCCCGGGGCATCATTGCGACCGGAAATCCAAGTAAGCTGCGCGACGAGAGCCAGGACCCAAGAGTGCAAGCGTTCTTCAGAAGGAGCGCCAAGGTAAATGAATAATAAGCAAGAGTTTCTTGCTTCTTTTTTTCAAAAAGGAAGTCTTACTTTCTTGGTGTTGGCATGAACCAGCGAACCCTATTCCTGCGGGTAGGCGCGCTGCTTGCCTTCTCGGCGGCGCTGCTGATCGGCTTGGTATTGTTGCTCACCGGCGACCACTGGCATAGGGGTTACGCCTACGAAACGTATTTTCGTGAAAGCGTGCAGGGGCTCGATGTCGGCGCGCCGGTCAAATATCGCGGCGTCACGCTCGGCCACGTCACCAGCATCGGCCTCGTTTCGGCCGTGTATGGTGCCACCGCGGACGAGCAGGTGATGGATCCCACCTACCGCCTGATTGTGGTGCGTTTCCAGGTCGATCCGAGGCGCATCGGCAAGCTGCCCGATACCGAAACGGCGGTCAAGACTGGCCTGCGCGCCAAACTCGCCAACCAGGGCCTGACCGGCGTGATGTTTCTGGAACTCGATTTCCTGCCGCCCGACAAGTACCCGGTCCAGGCGGTGCCGTGGACGCCGCTGGACGATTACATCCCTTCTGTTCCCAGCACATTTGCGCAGGTGCAGGATATGGTGACGGATGTTCTGGGCCGCCTCGATAGGATTGATTACGCCGGCCTGATCAAGAATCTCGACGGCCTGGTCAGCGATTTGCGGCACGAAATGGCCAGCGGCGGTGACGTGCACGCGGCGCTCGAGCAGGCACGGCAAACCATCGCCGACGCACAATCCCGTATCGATTCCGCCGACCTTCCGGCGCTTTCCGCGCAGTTGCGCCGTACCGGCGATGCCGTCAGCCAACTCGCACAAGGCGGCCCGACCCGTGACCTCGTCGCGCAGACACGCGCGGCGGTCGCCCGCTTGCCCAGGCTGATCGACAGCCTGACACAGACCGCCAATCGCGCCGGCGCCGGCGTTGCCGATACCGAAGCCGAATTGATCCCCATTTTGCAGGACATTCGCACTGCGGTCGCGAATCTGCGTGACATCACCGAGGCCATCCGCCGCGATCCCGGCAGTGTCCTGCTACAGGGACCGCCTCCGAAAGAGCCCACAAGATGATGCGAACCCTGCCGCGCCGCGCGATACTTGCCGCCGCAACCTCGCTTGCCGCGTGTTCCGTTCTGCCGGCGCGGCCTTACCAGCAGCGCCGCGAATGGCCGCTGGAAGTCCATCCCACGACCGTGCCGGCACCTCCCGGCAGCCCGGTTCTGCTGGTGCGCGAAATGGCCGCCGCACCTGGCCTGGAAGCGCGCGGCCTGCGCACCTTGGTGCCCGATGGCGCCGAGCGCCTCGATTACTGGGAGGAGTGGGCGGTGCCGCCGTCCCAATCCGTGGTCGCGTGCTTGCGCCAGTGGCTCGCCGCCAGCGGAATGTTTAGCGCCGTCATCAGCCCCGGCAGCGATCTGTCGCCTGACCTGATCCTGGAAACCGAGTTGTTGGCATTTGTCGGCGACCAGCAAGCCGGCCGTGCCCGCGCCACCATCAGCCTCGTGCTGCTGCGGCCGGCACACGGTCCGCTGCTGCAACGCACCCTGACCGGCGAGGCACCGCTCGCTGGAACGGACGGGGCGGCCGTTGCGGGTGCATTGCAATCCGCTCTGCTGGCGCTGCTCGGCAAAACTCAGGCGGCTTTGGCGCCATATGTGCGGGCGTGAGTAAGGAAGTAGTTCTATTTTGAACGAAAGAACCAAGAAACCTTAGCCTTTAAGAGTACAAGTTTTTTGGTTCTTTTTTCAAAAAAGAACTACTTCCTTCCTAAGCTGCCTTCGCCTGGCTAGCCACGCGCGTAAGATTGTTAAGCACGTCCTTGGCTAGGCGCACGCGTTCAGCAACGTTGAGGTCCGCAACGACCGCGAGCTTGTGATCAGGGCGGAGTCTAATACGGCCTTTGGTGGTGCCGAGCCACGCCGCGAGGCCGGCGGGGTTGGCAAAATTGTTGGCGCGAAAGGCGAACGTCATGCCTTTGGGGCCGGCTTCGAGTTTCTCCACGTTGGCGGCGCGGCAGGCTCGTTTCAGGCTTACGACCTGTAACAGGTTTTCGACTTCGGGGGGTGGGGAGCCGAAACGGTCGACCAGTTCGGCGGCCATGGCTTCGCCTTCGGCATCCGATTCCAGGGCGCCGATGCGGCGGTAGAGGCCGAGGCGGACGGGGAGGTCGCGGACATAGGTTTCCGGGATCAATACGGGAAGGCCGAGATTTATGTTGGGGGTCCAGTCGCGCGATTCGGCGCGGCGGCGGCCTTTGGCGACGCGCAGATCGGCGACGGCGTCTTCCAGCATTTGCTGGTAGAGCTCGATGCCGACTTCGCGGATGTGGCCGGATTGTTCGTCGCCTAGCAGGTTGCCGGCGCCGCGGATGTCGAGGTCGTGGCTGGCGAGGGTGAAGCCGGCGCCCAGGGTGTCGAGCGTTTGCATGACGTTGAGGCGTTTTTCCGCCGCCGCACTGAGTTTGTGGGCGGGCGGCCAGGTGAGATAGGCGTAGCCGCGCTGCTTGCCGCGGCCGACGCGTCCGCGAAGTTGGTAGAGCTGGCCTAGGCCGAACATGTCGGCGCGGTGGATGAGGAGCGTGTTGACCGCGGGCATGTCGAGGCCGGACTCGACGATGTTGGTGCTGAGCAGGATGTCGTATTTGCCGTCGCCGAATTCGGTCATGACGCGTTCGAGTTCGGTGGGCGCGAGGCGGCCGTGGGCCTGGATGAGGCGGGCGTCGGGGACGATTTCGCGCAGGCGTTCGGCCATGCGGTCCATGTCTTCGATACGCGGGACGACGCAGAAGATCTGTCCGCCGCGGAAACGTTCGCGTTGGAGGGCTTCGTGAATGACGACGTGGTCGAACGGCATGATGAAGGTGCGCACGGCGAGACGGTCGACCGGGGGGGTGGCGATGATGCTCATTTCGCGCACGCCGGTGAGTGCCAGTTGCAGGGTGCGCGGGATGGGCGTCGCGGTGAGCGTGAGGACGTGGATGTCGGCTTTGAGGGCCTTGAGTTTTTCTTTGTGGGAGACGCCGAAATGTTGTTCCTCATCAACAATGAGCAGGCCAAGGTCGGCGAAGGCGATGGTCTTGGCGAGCAGGGCGTGGGTGCCGATGACGATTTGGGCGTTGCCTTCGGCCAGCGCGCGTTTGGCTTCGGCGCTGTCCTTGGCGTTCACCATGCGGCTGAGTTGCACGATATTG
>Ga0116229_10004630_pt1 | contig 22553 bp, 18 predicted proteins | sample S1TSphgellanicum_3_FD_87313 | JGI IMG/M metagenome (GOLD analysis project Ga0116229, IMG submission 87313) | Host-associated microbial communities from peat moss isolated from Minnesota, USA - S1T2_Fc - Sphagnum magellanicum MG | ecosystem: Host-associated > Plants > Peat moss > Unclassified...
AAAAAAAACAAGGCGCTTTGAGTGCATGTTTGGGCCTTCCCATTGACTGCATGAAATTTCTCTTTCCAAAAGACTTCATCACCATTTTTGGCATGGGCTAACGGCCCATGCAAAGAACACCTCACTTATTCAATGTTGGGGCACATTTGATTTTTAAAAATGATTGATGGGTAGAAATGGACAAAATGGATTTTGATACATAACACTTTAGTCTTTTGCTTATTTGATCATTTTGCTTGCAAAATGGGTTTACAGACTAGTACTCTATAATGAATCTAAACGCAATATCCTTGCCTTGGTAGGCAAGGCCAACAAAAAAAAATCCAACTCCTGATAAGTTCCGACCTAGAATCGTCGTATGAAATCGGACAACTCCTACATTCCGCCATAGAACCGTCGACTGCAACGTGGCTTGTGTGGTGAGCGCAACAGATTGGGGGGACTTTCTCTGTGGGTGAAGCTCTCTCTTGTTGTAGTTGGCGATGGCGATGGCGGTTGCACTCCTGCCGCCGCCTGCCGTCCCCCGTTGTCGCTCCACAATGATGAAATCCCTGGTGCGCTGCAACGGCTACGCCGTCGTCCCTTGCAAAGCGGAGCTTCGCAATTCCTACTCTCGTGTTGCATCATCCTTGCGGCCCTGTTCATCTTGGAAATTGTGGAGCAGCGACAGCTATGGACGTCAAGCGGCGTGCACACTTGCTTTTGCTCAATTCTTTTCTGATCGCCGAACTGTGTCCAGCTTCACACGAAAATTCCGTCTTTCTTCTTCTTCTTCTTCTTGTGATGCTGCTGATCATCGTGTCGCATCTTTTGAGCTTCCGCCTTCGCAGCGTGGGCAGGCGGGACTTGGAAGTAGTAGTAGTAGTAGTAGTAGAAGAGAAGAAGAGAGCCGAGGAAGAAGGTCTGTGCGCAGTTTCGGGACAGACACATCATCGGTTTTCAAACCTGCGGATTCCGAGGTCAGATCTCCTCATTGAAACCTCCTTTCGCAATTTTTTTTCCAAGCAGACTTCTAGTTTTGTAAGCGCTAGTTGGGTAGTCTCTTTACAAGTTCTTGGAGGCGGTTTCCAATCCGTTGCTAAGAATGCCAACACTAACGGCGCTGCAACAACTGCAGCCCCGAAGTTCTCTGTCTCTCTCTCTCTTTGTGTCTCTCTCTGTGCTCTCGGAGGTGCATCGCCAGGGCTTTGATTATATTCATCAGTTGCAAGGAAATTCAGTAGTAATGGAAGCGTTGCTGATGCGTATGTGTGTAGGTAGCCGGAGAAGGGAACGATGGCGAAGGTAGCGATACAGGAGGAGGAGGAGGAGACGGCGGTGGAGGTGGTGGTGAAGCCCTAGGTTGGATAACGAGTGCTCTTGTGTTTGCCTTCTATGCAGCTTTGCTCTATTATGTTACTGTCTTAGCCCCTGGTCAGACTCCTGTACGTCTCCTCCTCCTCCTCCTGTCACTCTGCCTGCTTCCCTTTCTTCTCCTTTCTCTTTGCATTCTGAGATATATGAAATACTTGAACATCTCCCAGTCAATGTGGTTTTCCATTAGCAGTAAACTGTGTCCATGGTTTGGGGGTCTCAATATAGATTTGCAACTAGGTGGAAGTTGTGGAACTCCACTCCAACTGGGGGTTTTTTCAGAAGGGATTTTAGTGTCATTGAGGATCTTTCAGCATTCTGCAAATTTCTGTTCAGTACAGGGACCAATATTTTGTGGAGAAATTGGTGGGACTGAGGGCGGATGATGGATTCACAATGAACACTGTGCTTGTGTGCGAGTTCTACTTAATGGGGCTATGGCCTCTCGTATATTCCAGTCTTCTCATTCCCTCTGGACGCAGGTGCTAATCATGTTTTTTCTTTCTCTAACATTATGTTCTCTCTCTTCTCATGTCATCTGAATTTGTAAAAAGATAGTCTAACATGGGAAGAAGATGCCAGTTAACTGTGCTTTAAACCTGAGTAATTCAGTGGATTGGCAGTGAAAAGTGGGCTGTGCCAGTCTGGCCATTCTTAATACTATCCTTTGGCATTGGAGCATTTGCCCTGGTGCCGTATTTTGGGCTTTGGCAGCCACCACCTCCTTTGGTTGCAAAAGGGGAGCTTCAGAAGTGGCCACTCAACTTTTTGGAAAATAAACTGTCTTCACTGGTATATATTTCTGGCTTACTCTAATCTAAGTTCAGGTGAAAGCTGCAAGTCTCCAAGTTCCTGTGGATTGATGTGATTCCCAGTCAACATTCGAGACCCAGCATTGTATTCAACTTCAGTTAGGAGGATTGGATAATGTTCAGATTATGCAGTGACATGATACTACTGGTGTGCAGGGAATCCTTCTATCTGGAGTAGGTTTAATAGGTGCTGCTGCATTTGCTGGCAATGGAGCCTGGACAGAGATTCTGCAGTATTTCAGAGAGAGCAAATTTGTATGTTAACTGCCCTCTATGTGAACCTTTTAAATCCTAGTCCAGTTGCTATCCACCTTCTCCTGCCTCTGTTCTGTGCAGGTTCATAGGATATTTGCATTCACAGAGTGGTCTTACACATGTGTACAATGAAACCCCAGACACTTGTCAGGTCTTTTCTACTTACTTCTAAGGGACTCATTGACAGAGCACTTCTAGTAAGCTCTATATAGGCTACTTACTCAACAGAACCTGCTCTTAATTCATATTAGTGAGATCAGTGGGGCAAGCAATCTTGAAATAGCCACCCTTAATATGGTCTTCTTCCACTGGCTTTGATCTGAAGGAAAAACCAAACTTCCAGTAATTGGGTTTCTGTCCTTATCAAAGCCTGACCAGTCACTGACTGCCAAGGAGATCAGGAGTAATTGTTAAAGGTTGTGATATGTGAACTTATCAGGTCAGTTCTGTATTTTGATGACTGGCAGATACATACAATGTCTGTTGATTTCCTGACACTATCGTCCTTGGCTCCATTCTGGGTGTACAATGACATGACTACACGCAAATGGTGAGCTTCTCACTGCTGTCTCCAAAGTGTTCGTTCCCAAATGACCTTAAGCAAATCCCTGTTCCATACTGGTGTGTATCTCTTAGATTTTTTTTCATGAGCTATTTTGGAATTTGAAAGAAGAAAATAGAGAAGTAATTGTGTGATGTGAATGCTTGCAGGCTGGACAAGGGGTTCTGGTTGCTCCCGGTGTCACTATTCCCCCTCATTGGGCCTGCCCTCTATCTTGTTTTGCGCCCACCATTGCCATTATCCATCATCAAGGAGGAAAATTGAAGAACCCATACTTATGGTAGACTGATCTCTTGTCTAGGGGTTCATTGTAGATGATTGCTAGCATATAAGAACATTCTAAATGAAAGACAAGCTAGCATAGATCAGAAAGTCAACATTGGGTGCCCACATTGGTAGAAGGAGAGAGAATTTCCATATTAGAATTGATGGATAGGCAATGGCAGTTGGCTGGTATTAGAGAATTTCCAAATCTTACCTTTGTTGCTTCTTGGGTTTGGTCCAATGCTGAGAAAGGTTCAATCTTTTCTGGTTCACTTCAAGGTTACATGGGACCTTGCTAATGGATTTGGTCCTTGAAGACTCCACTGTTTGCTTTGTGTCCTTGTACTCTCTGGCTGAGAAGGACCATAACTTTTGATTGGCTATGTAGGCAGAGGGTTTATGGCATAACTTTTGTCGTGAGCAACTGGATCAATGCCCAACACTATCCAAACTAACAAAGTCACACACATGAAAATATGCACACAAATTGTACGAGCATTTGGTGTTACAAAATCAAACTCATGTACAAAATCTTCTACTAGAATTCAAATGCAAGAACAATGGAAGGAAACAAATTAATTTCAAACACGTGTCACCTTCATACAATGTTCTAGAATCTCATAACACTAAAGATCAAATTCCAAAAGCACATAACAAGGATAAAATTTTCAAAATTCACAAAATAACTAGAGAATATAATCACATTAATGGGAGTCACAACAAGTGTAACCAATGCTTGATTTTTTAGATTTTAAAATGATAATTTAATTTGATGTTGAAAATGTTAGATTTATTTATATATCAACATCCATAATATATCATAGGAACATGTGAAAATATTTGAAAATGCAAAATAAACACTTATAAACATTGTAACCAATGTTTTTAAACAATAAATAATCTATAAAATAATTTGAAAGCTTTGAAATTGACATATTTTTGACAAAATTTCAATACAAAACTTAACATAATATTATTTTTAAAATTAAAAACCTTTATCAAAATATTTCAAGAACATTTCAAGAACAAACAATCACCAAGGAACTGATAGTGGCTCCTTTTATTGTGTTTGCACCTTATAACCCTATTTACATTAAATTAAATTCCAATCACAAAAAAAAATCTTACATTAAATTAATATTTTACATTAAAAGTTTAACTTTGTCGAAAGGATGAAAAATGAGCACAAAATGTGATAAAAACATGCAAACGAACATACACACAACTCAAACATCATTTATCATTTTTGATCTGAAATAGACAATTTTAAAAATATTAGATGTAGTGTTGACTCACCAACATGGGCAATGAATCATATTTTACTCATGTACTAGTATTCACATTTGTCATTTTCCTAATTGAGATTAATAACTAATTATATGAGGTATTTTTTTAAATAATTATATCTTTCAAAATATGGACATAATGATGTAAAATATTTAATAAAACCTCATACCAAGAAATCTTTGGATGTCAAAAAAATTATAAACAATCCAAAATCCATCAAATTTTCCAACTTTGGCTAATTTTGTGAATTTTTAATCACTTTCATAAATCATTAAAACTTAAATAATGATATAAAGTCCAAGTCTATTACCTTTCAAAATCATCAAACATTTGGTTGTTATTTGTTTGCCAATTCCTATTACCGTAGTAACTTTACCATTTTGGCCATAACTAAAATAAAGTAATATTATCTGAAATTTTAAAAAAACTATTAGCCACCTTACCAAAAGTTCCAAAAAACCTAATTTTAAAGTGCCAAAATTTATGGATCATCTTGAACAATATTTTTGGTCCACTTAATTTTGCTTTCAAAATTTGATGAAAATGACTTAATTTATGAATAAAAAATCATCTCATGCTTGCCTTTGGGTGACAATTTTAATGACCAAATCATTAAATTCTTGCCATTTATGTGGCATTGCAAATTTGTAACTACACTACAAATTTGTAAAAAATCCCTAGTCTTAGTGTTTCTCGCACACCATGAGTATGAAAACATGTGTGGATATGTACTTATGTAAGTTACTTATTTTGTACCCACCTAACTACCATAAGTACCTATATGTAATAATATGTTGAAATATTATTTTTTCACTTTTACTACATTCTAATTTTTAGGAAATTTGTTGATTGTACGGCCAAAATGAAGAAGTGAAAAATAAATAAAATATTCACTTGAAATATTTCGAAATGGTAAAGGTACTATGGTAGTTAAACTTCTAAATTTTCATTTGTGAAAATAATTTTTAAAAATAAATTCTAATGCTTTAAAATGGTTTTAATAAAAAAAGATCAATTTTAATGTAAGAAATTGTGAAAACGAATGATGACCCATTAACACAATGTTGACCACATTAACCATTTTTTTGGCCCTCACAACAAGATAATGGAACTCAAGTAGGAACTGGTAAAAGAGCTAATCAATCAATGTTGAAATTTTTATGGTTCCTTTGAAGACATGGGCCTAAGCTATTTCCTTCAAGCAAAAAGTTGTTCTTTCAATGTTGAATGTCATATAGTCTTGTGTTGTCAATTACATGAATAAATAGAATGAAATGGATGCTATTTTAAATAATATTTTTTGAGGAAGGCGTGCATCCATAGCTATTGACTTCAATGTTCATAACTTCAACTACACACATATTGCAACCTATTGTATCTTACCATTATTCCTATTAATTAGTTGTGGGGGGGTAATTTTTAAAAAATCAAGGACATCCTTTGATTGGCCTAACATCAAAAGAAGTTACACCCATCCCTCTTTTTAAAATGGAAGTTTTAAAAATAAACTACTAGTTGAGTGAACAACAACAACATATCTTACATACTATACATGGTAAAATAAAAAGTAACATCTAGAGTCATTGTTATATGAAACTAAGTTTTTAATAAACTTCATAAATCTACATTTATGGACTTTTTACATTGCAATAACACATAGTCCCCCAAGGACTTGCATATCAAGTTCTTGGTCACCCTCATTTCCTTTTGTGTATTGCAATGGCAAATACTTCCCAAGGATTTGCATGTCAAATTTCGGCTCAAACCATGTTTCTTTTGCATTTTGGTTGCCATGCCCAAGATGATCAATTCATCCCTTTTGAAGTTCTTCAACATCCTCAACCAATTTAATAGCTTTAAAATTTCTTAATCTTGACTTTCATGTTGTACATTCAAAAAAGATTTTTCAAACATCATCATGGTCACAACACTTGGCATGATTATGCATTTTTAGATGGAACAAACTTTATTAAAATTAGCACCATATTTTCTTGGACAACCCAAGAAATAGTTTATATAATTGACCCAACTAAAACATATTCAAAAGCACAAATGGTAGGGAAGATCCCAATTTTTTTGACATGCAATGTATTTAGGCCAAGCAAAAATTCTATTAATGAATTTTTCCTGGAAATTGGTACTATATTTTCATTGACATTATGCCAAATGTGGTATACACATCAATTTTACCATTATTCTCTAGATATGAAAGATTAATTTGCACAACTTTTAAATGTTCCTTTCCTAAGTCCTTTAGACAGTATCTCAACATCATAACAAAAGTGTGCAAACCTTGCCCTCTAAGAAATTTATAATTCCATAGGACAAAAGCATGCTTAGGTAGCTCAAAAGTGGCATTTTACCCTAGCTAAAATTGTTGCAATGTGACATTTAACAAACTATGTTATCTGTGCACTTTCATATGCTTATGGTTCAAATATTGGTAAACCACCCTACAGATATATGTAAACATTTGATTGGTCAAAAAATCCATGTGAACATGTTTACCTTGCCTATTGTAAACTTGATGAATTTGAGGTGAACATTCATGAGTTTATGGGGTTTGACAACTATTTAGTTATGGTGACTTAATGGTTATTATTCCATGTTGACCTTTCCACACTTTCTAGCCCATATGTTCGAGTCAAATTTGGGGTTCAATTATTGTAATTCACTAAACTTTCTCAAAATTTAAATTTTAGCCAACATGTAACTAAATAAAACATGTCATAATTATTTACATACATGTGAACCCATATTACATGGACAATCAACCTAATGCCCACAAAATCACATATTTACATGTTCTAAAACACAATTGCCATTTTGATAATGGACACAATTGATAATACATATGTTATGGTGTACCTACTTGTAACAGATAGATGTATTGATAATACATTCTAAATGTGGTTTATGGTATGCATCATGCTTTTGTAACTATCATGGGAATAAATATCAATGAAGCATAATTGTCAATATACTCATACCAACATGAAAGGTAGACAATGTAACCACTAACCAACCAAAGTTTCAAAAACAATTCATGCTACAAAAAATAAAATGAAAATTATCAAGAACCAAGAAAGTGGCCTTCAAAAAACAAAAAAACCTTAAAAAATATTCAGACTATAATTTATTAAGATCATCTGTCATTAGTTACACAAGAATGTAGTTAATTGTACCTAGCATTATAATTCCATATCATTGAACAATACAAACCACTTATTTGTCACAAATGATGAAATCCTCCATGTTCAACAATATTATTTCATGGAAGTGCATCTTCATTTTCTTGTAGAATCAATAATATTGTTTGTGTTTAAATTTTGAAATGTTTGTTTTGTTTCACTCAACATTGTGTTTTCATTTTCAATTTGGAGGTGCAATTTAGGGTTCTAGAGACCCCATAATCCAATTTTTTCTAAGCAGGAAGCCAACGGTGGAAAAGGTTATATCTTTCTTTGATTTTGATACCACCATTTCCATCAGGCTTTTTTTAGGTTTTTTTTGTGGGTTCAATAATGTTTCTTCAACTGCCATAATTTTATAAATTCAAATTCTTCTATTCTAGTAGAAACTGGCTTCTGTGGATTCCCCTCTTAGAATTGATGACCATATTGGTGCTTCTTCATTTCATGTTCCTTTTCCATCATCCCTTCCATTATTTTCTCCTAACTATTATGATCTTTCAAATCATGCTCCTCTTCCATCATCCCTTCCATTATTTTCTCCTTGTAATTATCCTTCAAATCAAGATGAAGATTTTGTTATCTCTTTGAGAGAGTCTTGCATCCCCCTTGAAAAAGGTTTGCCTATTGCTTAGTCTAAGCTAGGAATCAAGAAAAAGAATTATGATGCAACTGGGAAATTTCAAGATTCTTGGGCTACTAAGTTTCCCTAGGCAAAATTGTGTGTAGGGTCAAATGGCAATTTGCATACTACCCAAACGCAAAATTTATAGTGAGGTGGAAGGGAAGGATAAGTCGTTGCTTCTTAAATGGGATTTTCTTTATAATCATGTAGTTCATAAAAACACTAAGACTAATGTGAAAAAAGGGGTTTGGTATTATTCAAAGGTTTGTAGGCATGCCAAGAATAAAAAATTGTTTTTTTTTCAAAGTTGTGAATATGTTGTTACTCAAATTGCAAATGGTGTTGTTGGAGAAAAGGTTCAAAAAGTTGTGGAATTTGCTAATGTGTTGCACTTGTTACAACAAGGATGTTTGTGTTGGAAGATGAGGTCTTTGTTTTAGTTATTATAATTACCAAAAATAGTAAAAAACATTAAAGCCATAATTTTGACTAAACAATGCTAGAATGCATGCATCAAAAGGTTTTAAAAGCAACCAAGGTAATAGTGGGGGCAACTTGTTATGTGGTTTTTAACTGTGATGAAAATTTTACAGTGGATAAGTAATCTTGGTTGCCTATCCATTATTATGTAATGCAAAATTGGGTAAAGATTCCAATTCTCATTTCTTTGGACAAAATGATTGAAGAGTTAGGGATGATAATTTGATCAAGGTGATTATGGAGGCTTTGATGATAAGTGATGGTTTGCCAAGAGACCAAATTGCCCAAGAGCTCATATGCTTTGGGGCTCATGGTATCGATGTATTTCATGGCACCAAGAGTGGTGTTATAAAGCAAAATAGGGACAATTATGCTCTTCATTCCATAAGGGTCCATTGTATGGCCCATTGCACCAATTTGGTGGTGCAAACCTTGTTGGGATTGCCTTTAATGATTCACCTTGAAAATTTGTTGCAAACATTATATTCTTACTTTGCCCATTCATCTAAAAGGCATTTTGAGTTCACAAAATTTGTAGAGTTCATGCAAACAAAAGGGAATAAAATTTCCAAAATGTGACCACCAAGTGGATTTTGATGTCAGGCCTTACAAAAATAATGATGGTAGCATATAAAACTTTGTTGGTGAAGATGGACTTGGATTGCACGACAAATCAACAAGCCAAGTTGAATTATGAAAACTTGTGTGATTCAAGTTTTGCTTGGGCTTGCTTACATTTTGTCACTATTGGAATTTGTGCATGCTTTGATTAAATTTGTTCAAATGAAGTGACGCACTCCCAAGTCCTTAGTTAACTCCAAGTTGGGGCTAAGTTACTCAAGTTGCATAATTGTGGGGAATTCGGGGCACGCTCCCAGCTCTCAACACTAAAAAAGGTAGAGGGGGCGTGCTGGAGTTCCGGGATGGGACTAGGACGAAGTGACAAGCTATTCACTTACTCGAACCTGCATCAAACCAACCAACAAGTTGGTTAGTTCACATTCTGGAACACTTTTGGTGCTAGGACAAGCCACAGGCAACCCTGGATTCACTTGACTCACCACGGCCTGGACTCAGGGGAAGCCACCACCTTCCCCCATATAGTACTATCTGTGCCTCTCCGTCGCACAAACTTGTGAGATGGATGGAATGTTCAACTACCCTAATAATTTTGCTTATGATGCAAAAATTTGTGAGGTTGAATCAATGGAACGACGCCCTATTTCTGGTCAATGTGCTTTAAATTCTGATGCGAATACTTCAACTGTCGAATCCTCTATCCTTGATTTAATGCAAAACAAGCCCATTCTTCCTATTGAAGATGTGTTGAGTTCTGCAATAGATAACATGTCCTATCATTCTACTTAAGATGGAATAAATCAAGAGAATGAACTTGATTTTGGTGTTGAAAAGAATTCGGGGGTGAATCCTTTCCATGTTGTTTTTGGCTTGAAGGGAGTTCTTACAAGACAAGGAAGATCCTTCGAAGCTTGTAATCTTATTCTTAGAAAATGGTATAGATGTCCATCTTTTGATCCTTTACTGATTCTACAACCAAGACTACAAGAATTCGTACAAAAGTGCCTTCAATAATTTGTAGTGTATATTTGGACTAAGTGTCAGTCCTACAAGGTACCTATGTTTTTCAGTGAGTTGAGGGAGCATGTTGAGGTTAACATCAAGTCTTTTAACATAATTGGACATGAGCTTTGTTAGACAAATAATCATTTTCTATGGAAAAAACCTTCATCTATAGTTTTCCATAAGTGCCTCATAGATTTTTTAGAGAGTCCCATGTATTCATTTTGGTAATACTATAACTTGTGGACCATAATCATGTTAGGACAATGTGGAACCCAATTAATAACATCCTACTTGTTGAAAAATGGAATGGTAGAATAGAAGTTTTGTCGAACTATTTGATCATTGTGGTCTTCTCGTACTTAGAGGCTTTTCATTCCCTTAGAGAGTCAATGTGTACATTTTTTAAGCATAATCCTATTGGTAAGATGCTTCATATAATTACTGCAGATATAAAGTTTTGAAAGTTTTTGGAACCTTGCAACAACTAGTGTAATGCTACCTTATGTATGGTGAAACCAAATGATTCATGATTATTATGGTTATTTTCACATTATGATATCGTGCTATTTTTATGTCCTTAATGGAATTGTTATGTTGTTACATGTCCCATAACTTCTTGCTCTGACCTTCGATTGGGACAAGGTCTGAAGAAAATTTGTAGCTTTCCTTGAGAGCTTTCCAATGGTGTGTCGCACTCCACCTGCACACACCAAGATTGGGTCGATTCCTGACTTTTAGTGGTCGAGAATCAAATTGCCAATTTGATTCCCGGCCCTTCTTTCAACCATAACTTGTGCTACAGATGTCCAAATGGCTATGCGAGGTCATTTTGGACATCTAAACTTCAAGACCTTTCCAACGATATGAAGAACACTTCAATGTGAGGTGTTTTGACCCCTGCAATTGCGTTCTGAGTTTTCAAGAATCCTGGAGGACTCCCAAGCCCCATTTTCGGGAGTGTGAGTGGCGACCTCACACTTCCCTCAAAGTGGGGTTGCGACATGAAGGATGTTTTTGTGTGTGATTTGATAGTAGCTATTAAGGTATTTCAAAGTGACATCTATAAGATGTATTGTGATAAGACCTCCAAGTTCACATTAGACAATTTTTGGGCTTTTAAATCAATGTTGGAGTTCGAACATGAAAACATCTAAATGTAGTGATATTTGACTTAAATTCTAGAGTTCAACATTTGGATTTTGAAGCAAATGGCCAACACATATGGCTAGTGCATTGTGATTTGGAAATTGGCTTTTCATTGTATGTGACATAATATGTTTTTGTTGTTGTCAAAACATTAGTGAAAAACTAGTGCAAAAGTAATAAAACTTTTTCATTTCGTCTTCCATTTTTGTTTTTTTTATAAATATCATGTTTGTTGTTTTTGTAGGTATGTAATTCCATGATGGTTGCGTGGGTTTATAGGGATTGTAGAAAGTTTGATATGAGAAAATTGGAAATTATTGCAACCTTAACATTGGGTTCGTGACTAAGTGTGAAATGCAAGGGCCCATGAGGCCGAGAGTGTGTTTAGGTGTGAAACAAACCCTCACAAATGGGGGAAAATGCAAGGGATGAAGCCCAAAGACTCCCAAATGCATTCCCATTTTGGGAGTTGTAGCCGTGCGGGAGTTGTGAATGTCCAGAGCCTCGGTTGAAATGGTAAACAAGCCCCAAATTGGGCCCCCCAAGACACCATTTAAAAAGGTTTTGAAGCATAGATGCTTAAAGTGCCCTTACATTATTCAGACTTGATTTGCATGAATTATGATTAAAAGAACGAGCGAAAGTCAAATTGGGAATTTGATTCCCGACCACAAATCCCTTGAAAGCAAAGGTCAAATGACGTTTGATTGGGGCATGCTATACACCATTGGAAAGATTTTTTTGGGGGCTATAAAATTTGAGGCTTGATTTGAAAAAGATGTGAGTGGCCAAAGTTTTGGAACAACAAAAGTCCTAGTTTTGGGACTCCCATTTAGAAGTTTCGAGGAAAAGTGACATTTGCATGTAATCCCCATAGAAAGGCACAAAATATACTATAGGGAAGGGAGTGATGCCTCCTCCCAAAGGTTGTGAGCCATGAAAAGCTTGTGCATGAGGTTGTTTCAATTAAGTCCATCACACCACTTGCATTCAACTTGCACTAACTACCCTCTTTTATTGGTTGTGTAGGTTGACCTCATTTTGAACTCTCACTTGTGAGTTCGTCCTAGTCCCCATCCTAGAACTCCAGCACACGCCTTTCACCCCCGTAATGTTGCAAATTAAGGAGTGTATTTCAATTCCTTCTTCTTTTGTTATTTTCACCTTTGGATTCACATTTGAGTTTTTCAAGAAGTTTGAAGGTGTGTTAGAAATTATATTTCTGGCCCATGGTGTCATGGATGCTCTTGGGATTGTGTATCCCCAATATTGGTTACAACTAGATTGTGATGGATCTTTTGCCAAACATTTTGAAATTTTTAAAATGATTTTTTGCTATAACCAAACACACAAGGTGAATGAGTAAAAGGTTAAGTTACATGAATTTCTGAATGTTAGTGATATTGACTGCTAGTAAAACATGTTCAAACTCACAATGAAGTCAAATGTAATATCTTATACAAAACCTTCTTTTGACATTAATTCTTTAATTCACATGTGGTGCCTTGTGATAACATTTCAAATATTGGTTTCTAGTTTCCTCGAGTATGTGAAATTGGCAGAATTGACCATGGTGTAGATAGTAAGCAGCGTGGAAAATGAGAGATGATTTTCAACTCTAACTTTTACAAAGTCAAAGTTCTACAATAGGTTATTACTTAGTTGTTGATTTTTGTGCGCATGTTTGCACAACATTTTTATACATTGGAATTTTTTTTGTATGTTGAATATATTGAGTAGTGGAGAGTAGCACCTTAACGATATTGTTATGATGGTTAAGGTGCAATGTGTTTTGTTGGAGTTATTGGCTTTGTTTCTATTAAGGCCAAAAAAAAATTGGTTTTTGTTGTGTTTTTCTTTGTGCTAAATCCAATGGTTGTTTAATAAGCCAAACAACTTTATAGACTCTAATTGCATTGGTTTTTTTTTTTTCCCCCTTCGTTGTAATTGTATGTTAACTTGGTTGGTTATAGGTCGCTTGTGTTGGAAAGGCCAATTTTAGGGGCTCAATTCCCCCGCAAGTGTTGTGTCTACTACAATTGTTGCAAACTTCATATGATGTTTTTGTTCTATGTTGAAATAGTTTGGACAATATGCATAATGATTATTCTTCTAGGTCACTTTTGTTTTTGCAGCTTCTTTTAGTGTTTCTTTTGTATTTGAATGATTTATATTCCCTATAAATTATAAAAATTGCATCAAGTAGTTGCCAAATTTCGACAAGAGCATTTCACACATTGCCATAAAAACTCCAAATGAAATTAGTGAATAGCCCAAAAACTCCATGTTCATTTCATAGATAGCCAGCCCTTTTCACCTACAAATTCTGAGGAGGGCTCAAAAGGAATTTAAGTGGCAGCCAGTTTGATATAAAGAATGTGCTAGTGTGGCCACACAGAGCTTCTACACCAGCATGCTTTTAGCCAGATGAGCACCAATGCAGTGCAGAGGTGGCCCCACTGACTGCTTTAAATAAATACAGGTAGGGCCGGCATCGCACGTATAAAAAGGGCTTTAACGAAGCCGGACCGAGAGTGGTGTGGCCGGCCAACGGGGGTTTGGCCGCTGGGCCATTGTATGTATGAAAAGGGCTTTTATGAGTGGCCAAGCTTTGATGGGAATCGGGATATCCCGCCTGAAGAATCTCCGCTCTCGCAGGCCTCGAGGACGACGCACGCCTGCTGAATCCCTTCTTCAGAATCTCTCCAAGAATCAATCCCTGAAGCTTGTGGCAATCCAGAGCAATAGAAAAATCAGGGAGAGTAGGAGAAGAATTGCGGAACAACAAGACGGCTGTGTGTTTGCTGCTGGCCTGAGGGAGCGGGAGCAGAAGAGGGAAAGGAAAAAGGTTTTGGCCGGGGGGGGGGGGGGGAGGGGGGGGGGGGGGGGGGAGGGTGGGTGGGGGGGGGGGGGGGGGGGAACTGGAAGGGGAGCAGAGAGATTCCTGAAGGGTTTGCAGGGATGGCCCGGGCAATCGTGGGTGTAATGGGTGTGGAGAAAGCCACGCGCAAAGTGGGCGTGTTTTGTCAGGGCTTGAAGGACGCTCAGAAAACAACTCAGTGGCGATCTGTGAATGGTAATGCTCTGTTGATCTCCAGTTTTGAGAAATCTTTCACAGTTCTGTACAAGGTGGGTTTTATTTGGAAACTCTGCAGGAAATCCGAAACCACTTCAAGGAGAATCAAGGGATGATCAGATCATAGCTCATTGTCCCAATGGGTTGTCGTTGAATTTAGGGCTTCATCTTGAATGCTCGTTTGTGGATGAGTATATTGGCAGTTGGGTTTTTGCGGCTGCAAAGGTTTGCATCCACATTAGCGTCATCAAGGGGGAGACAGGGACTTGCCGTCAGAGTGGAAGCTGCTGCTGCTGGGGCGGTGGAAGAAGGATCGGTGACGACGAAGCAAGAGAGAAAAGACGAGAGATCTGTGATTGTCATTGACAACTATGACAGCTTCACCTATAACCTCTGTCAGGTCAATCCACCATCTCCTTTCTTGGTTGAATGTAGGACAAGACAAAGTTCAGATTGAGCTTCACACTATAAACCCTAAACCCTAAACCCCACAAATGCCACTGTGTTTGTTGTTGCAGTATGTCATTTTCTTCTAAGAATGGGAATTTCTTCTTTCTTCATGCAGTACTTGGGAGACTTGGGATGCAAGATTGAGGTGTACCGCAATGATGATCTCACTGTTGAGGAGCTTCGACTGTAAGAGTGATTATACCAGGATTTTCCTTGCCCTTGAAAAAAACAAAAAAAATCCTGGTTTCTCAGCCGCCTGCTGGCTTGTTTGCTTTTTGGTGGTTTGATTGGTGTTTCTCTCTCTGGGACAATGTGCTTTGGCAAATATCATCATCATCATCATCACTACTTTTGTGGGGCATAGAATCTCTGCTGCTCTACTTTGTGGATGTTGCAATATGGAGCATGACTTTGTCCCAATCATTCATTACACCCAGTAAGAAAAAGAGCTCAGGAATGAGGTTTCTGAGTGAGCAATTCATGTAGGGCCATTGATGAGGGGGGTTTTGCTCTTGCATTTGTTACAGGAAGAATCCCCGTGGCATCTTAATCTCTCCTGGACCTGGTAGGGCAGCCTGTCATTTTTTTTGCACTGCATGTTTGCTTTTCCATACAAGGATCTTTGTAATTCTTTGCTTTTTTTTCTAGTGGTGCTCTCTCTCCCCTCCTGCTCACTCACAGTATCTGATTTTTAGGGTTTGTGATCTGTGTTCTCTTGTTAACAATAAGTTATGCACTTCTTTTATGTTCTTTGGTTCTCTGTTTGGGAAGGTTAGGCACACCTCAAGATTCAGGAATTTCACTGGAGACTGTTGTGAAGCTAGGGCCTTCCATCCCTTTGTTTGGTGTATGCATGGGCCTGCAGTGCATGGGGGAGGCCTATGGAGGTGAGCCACTAGCCCATTTATCACAAGTGGATGTTCTCTTTGGAAAACTGCATAAGGGATTCATCCTTTTGTGGTCACTAAGCTTTTGCTCCTCCCTGCACTTTGTTCATGAAATTCTTATGCATGGAATATCCTAGTGCTCATCCCTTTTGTCTTGTACTTCTGGCACAATCTTCATGTGGTGCAATCTTACCAATATGGACAAAGTGAAAACCCTAATCTCAATTTTTCAACTACTGATGAGACAGGATTTTAGTTGCTTTGTTTCTTTTCATAATAGCCAGCTGTGTGAGTACTGCTTGCAGGGAAGATCGTGCGTGCTCCAAAAGGTGTGATGCATGGCAAGACATCGGCTGTTTTCTATGATGAGAAGGGGGAGCCTGGTCTGCTAGATGGCCTTCCTAAGTAAAAATTGCTGTCACCTGATATTATTGCCTGATATAGATCTTGTGTGTGTGGCAATTGAGATACAAGGATTATACAAGCAAACTCCTAGGAGTACAGTTTTCTAAGTATGTCGTAACTAGTCATCAGCTCCTCAACAGATTCTGCAACATCTATCCAGAAGCTGGCAGAGAAAATGGACTTTCTCTGGTGGCAGATGGATGCCCCTCTGAACCAATAGAAGATAGGAGCTGCAAGCAGACTTTATTACTAAACTGGGCAAATGCCATGTCTAACTTTGCTTGCTCTCTTGGCATGGTACAGCCCTTTCACTGCATGCCGGTATCATAGCTTGGTGATAGAGGAGGAAAGTTTTCCCTCGGACCAGCTTGAGATTACAGCCTGGACTGAGGATGGGCTTGTCATGGGTGTCCGCCATCGTATCCACAAACACATTCAAGTGAATATTTACTACCTTTGTTCCTTTCAATTGCAATGGGGGGGAGGGTTAGGTGCATACATGAGTCACTTAATTTGTTACCTCAACATAGTTAGTGTCAGCAAAAAATTCCCAAAGGCAAGGGGACACTGGTGGTGGTCCATGAAAAACCCATATTTTACAGCTTGGTGTTGATTTTATTTTCCTAAAAATCCAGACTTTGGGTTGTGAAATGCAGGGTGTTCAATTTCACCCCGAAAGTATTCGGACTGAAAATGGTATGCAAATTGTTGGCAATTTTCTCAAGCTCTTGGAGAAAAAGGAAGCAGAGGAGCAGGCACTGGCAAATGCTTCAACGACTCTCTGAATTCATGTAGTTTGTCATATGCCAATTTTTGTTTTCTGGGTACAAAACCAGTTATTGATACACAACCTCCTTTTGTCATAATCTGTAAGAGAGAGCATAGTTGGTCATCCTTCGTTTTCCATTTTCCAAACAGGTTCAAAAGATTCAGTTGAGCGGTGCTCTCATTTCCTTCTAAATGCAGATCTCTTATCAAGAGGTATATACAGATTTTCCCCGAACCCTACCATCTGGATTTCTGTCAAATCAACACCTTCAAGTTTGTAGACAGACCAAGAGGTAAGGTTGCCATACAAGGTCCCTCCTCCATTGCAATTTATTGCTCTCATCTGAATAGTTATCAATCAACTGAATAGTCCTGAGGGCAACGTTTGTTTTTCGGTGAATCTTAGCAAACTGGGAGGCCAATTTGTTTTGAAGAAAAATTTGGACAAATCTATTTTCTCAGTGTAATTTTGATTAAACTTGTTGTCTTTTGGTAAACATTTGCCAATTTTTTGACCTCACTAAACATTGGTTTAAGATGAGTGTTTTTTTTGGGGCGTGAAATTTTGTGTATTGTCAACTGGAAAAAGTCCAGTGCAACTGATACAAAGGATTTGTTTGTGAAAAAAGCACCAAAATTGTCAATGAAAGTCCCTCTTCCATTCTCCATCTATTAGGACTACATAGCCCAACTTGGATTAACCCAATTTTATTGCTTACATTATGTTTAGATCTTGCTTTCTACATTTGCTTTTTTGCCATCCAATTTGGTGTTTGCTATAATCAAACATTACGAAATATCCTTCCATTAAGGCACCTGCATCATTTTTACAAATAAAATTAATGACATTAATGTTTTTGAAATGTGTCGGTGATTTAACTCAAATAGACCATATAATATGATTAATAACTTACCACTAAGAATACTTGCTCGCTTTTCATCAATCATTTCGTGGTTTCGTAGCATGTTCAAGCAAATAGCTGGTCCATGTGTCAATGGCCATCTCGTGATTGGATTCTCATTCGGCTATACCAACAATGAAATCCAATTGTAAAGAAAATTTAGAACTTTTGTTGTACATGTCAATTTTTGAGGCAATTTGAGATTAAAATATTGGAAATCTATAGTGCGATAAAAAGGGGAGGCTTGGACAATTAAAAAATTGTTACCGTGGTTTTTTATTTATATTTAAAATTTAAATTTTTTAATAATTTTTTTAATTAAAAAAATTATTGCAATTTTGTCAAGTAGGTGGACAAAATTTGCAAATGGATTTTATTTTTGTCACAATAGTGTGAAAATTCACCAATAAAAAAACCACTAATTGTTACTCTCTTTTTGTACCTCCCTTTTTCCCTTTTGGGTGGGTGTGTGTTCTTTTATTATGTTTGTCAAGGTTTCATCAAGTCTTTACCATATATGAGAAGTATTTTTTGGATGGTAATGTCCATGTGGGTGCTTCGCCTCCTTCAATTCCATGAAATTTGAATACAAGGGGTTTGAACAATTGCCTGTGACATGCATAGTCATGTCCAAGTTATCAAAAAAAAAGATGTTTTGGGAGAGAAGACCAAATAGAAAACCATACCATCTCTTATAAAGCAAATTATACTAAACTCACATAGTTGAAAGCTCAATTCGGAAATCTGGGTGTTGAAAACAAAGAAAATTGTTTGTTGCAAGAGGTCCACTTGGGAACCATATATGTAAAAAGCCTTGGTCATTTGCATCTTGTATCAACTGCAACAATGTCATCAAGGAGGTAAGATCCATGAAAATTTCACCATATTTTGTTTACAAAATTGAAGTTAAGGCTTTTCCCTAAACTTCAAAAATAAAATATGTGTACACATGCAATCTCACCATTTGTGTAATTGTGTTCCATACACTTATGTCTATGATTGATCGTTGGATGCCTGTGTCAAAGAACAAGTAATGACCCTCCTTTGTGCCGACATGATTTTTTGTATTCAATAATGTAATAGTTTGAGCTCCATATTGAATTGATATTATTTGCATCCATTGAAAATCGTTCACCCTAGATTCAATTGCATTGAAAACTCATGCATTATATAATTATGAAAATAAACACACACAAACATTGCATGTATATATATATATATATATATAAGGTTTCAAGGTTTTATTGGATGTGCCATGTAAAACATTGTATTCCTTGTTAAAGACAATTTGCAATGTGTGCTCATACCTTGCGTGCAATTGTGCCCATGCAAAATTGTCAAGCCTACGCATGCCTTGCATCCCAATAATTAAGAAACCCACTGGTTTGGTCCTCTCAATTTCATCTTGATCTTGAAGACATAAGCCTACCGCATCATGTGAGGTAACCCCAAGCTCATGTAATTGTTGTGAGAAGGCTTGTCCTTGAAGGCCAGGGTCACCTGCTGCAAATACCCCGTGGATGGGTTTTATATAACACTTATCTAAGCGACCCACATAATTTTTACTTTTGAATGCACATCTGCAAAACACTCCAGTCAAATTTCCAATGAGTTTCATATTTGAATTTACAAATATGATTAAATGGAAATTGATGTATCAACATAAATGTGAAGGGTTTGAAAATTTACCCAAATACCATGTTAACTTGGAGAATAGTACCATCATTTGATGTAATTTGGACACTGTCCCTTACAATGACACCTCCAAACATCGATCCATCTAAGTATTGCACTTGAAAATTGCAACGATACCCATCTTCCATTTTGCATCCTTCATTTCCTCGTTGAAATTTCGTGCATACTTGATGATCCACTTGACAATTCAATAAGGTTTCAGGTCTAGTCCTAAAGCGTGGTTTGTCAAATGATTGTTCAGAGTTTTCATCAATAGGATGACTATTGACCCAAGTAATTGTGCTGCCTGTATCCAAGAGCAATTCCATTGACATCGGTGGCTTGCCAATATATGCTTCAATGTAAAGTGCATCACTGCAAAGAGGTTATAAGGCCATCAAATTTCCTTAAGTCTTTTCTCACAATGCTTTTGGACATGATAGAGGAATATAAGGATTGAAGTGTAAGTTGTACATGCATGGATTTGTGAATTTTTGAGATGTCTTACAAGGTGGGTCCAGACCAAGTCCCGCCATCAAGCTCCCAAGTTGGGAAATCCCCAATTTGCAATGGTAATCTTTGTGTATTTTGCCTCCAAGTTGATGAAAAGTATGTGGATGTGCTATTCAATGTTGGAGGGTGAGCATTATGCTTTCTATAAATATTAAAAACAATTGAACTTCCAACCACGGCATCATTGTGAAATGCAAAAAACATTATACACCTCCACCCCATGATTGAAATCATGGTACAAATGAAGAGCACCCCAACACATTTCAATGGCCTTCTAGGTTGTGATCTTTGTTTCATCTGCTAATATCCAACGGGAGTCAATTATATAAAGAAGATTTTGTATCATCATCATCTTGTAACCATTGGTCATGTTTAGGCTTTAACCTTGATTACAATACATTGCGATCATCAACATGTTGTAAGTTTTATCTTTGACCACAATGTATTGTACCCTTTTCATTGATTGAAAAAATATGGTTGACTTGTGAAGAATGTTCTTCATAGGATAATCAAATGCACATCTCATCCTTTTATGTCCCCATTAACAATGTTTTAGCCACATGTATTAACAAAAGTGATGGTTAATGATAGGCCTTCTAGCCATGGGAAGCTCTTTAAGAAATATTTGTTGATCTAAATAGGCTCAAAAGGTGGAAAATTTTGAGCTTTACATTGTTTTAGGTGTATTACAAATGAAAAGACCCCATGCACTATTGCAAAACAACAAAAGGTCTCAAAGGGTTTAAAGTATTGCTTGAATTAATACATTTACTAGAAGATACAAAACTTCAAAAGAAAAATTTAATTGAAATTTAATGTTCCCGTAGAATTATGGATTTTGATGCATTTACACTACAAGTTTAAGCATTCACAATATGAGATTCAAAATGAAATAAAAGGTATGAAATGCATATTAAATTCATATGCAAAAATAGAGTGTAAACCACAAACACAATCACAACCCTAAAAGGCTAAGAGCCAAAAGTGAATGCCTACATTTTCACAGCACTCCATAATCCTTATAACATTCCATGAGTTGTGAAATACAACCAACTTAGATGGTCTTACTGTTCAATCTTAGTTTCAATTGGTTGGAAACAAATCTTGATAATGATTTGAAGAGAAGAAATATCAATTGATGTAGCCTTCAATCCTTATAATATCACCTTCCAATTTTGTAGAGTGAAAGAAGGATTTTAAACACATAATTTTGATTAAAGGTGTAAGGACCCAAATTGAATAGGTCAATAGTGAAGAATATGAACTTCCATAAATAAAAATTGTTCACATGAGACAAAGAAATCAAAAGTTCAATTTTGTGGTGCTTGCTTCGAGGTCTAAAAGGAGGCTACAACCATTTGTAATGCTACATGCAACACCCATTCAACTTGTTTCACAAAATGTTCTAAGTTGCATGAAGGAAATTGGGAAGTCAAGTGTTTGTAGAAAACTCTTGAAAAAAAAATGCACATGAAAGAGGAGGCCAAAAGGTGCGAACAACAATAGTAGTATTTCACATGCTTGGTTTTTTAGCAATTTGTGGGTCATCCATTGACTCCAGCACAAATCCATGTACAACCCAAATCATAACCTATTACTATTGTTGAAAATTACTAAGGTGGAAAATTGTGATTTTCCTCATAGCAAAAGCTCTATATGACAAAAAAGATCAATGTATGTATCATCCTCTTTTTTTGGTGCAAAAGTTTGGATGGCTGCAAAAATTTGGGAAATTTTTGTCACAAATTTGATGATTTTTAAAACAAAAATTGTACATACATAAACGGTACCATACTTGAGGGCAAAAAGTGAAAGTGAGAATCATATAAATAATATATATGTGTAGATTTGTTTGATTTTGATTTGGTTCACAAATATTCAAGTAATTTATTTGCATTTGAAAATTACAGAAATTAGAATTTTCAATTAGAAGATATCAAGTAGACCCCTCTGCACCCAAAACCATCCCTCCCTCCAAACAATAAGGGAGCCTTTCAAGTTATGAAAATAAAGATGTGAAACTACATACTTAACTAGAGCTCTACATGACCATTTGTGCACATTTTATTGAAATACATGTACATTTTTATTCCATCACACTTTTTTTGGGGAAAAAAAAATCCATATGAACTCTTGTCTCTTTTTCAACACCATGTTGTGTTTGTAGCACCAAAATCCAAAAGCTCCTCCTGTCTTTTTTTCAACACCATGTTGTGTTTGTAGCACCAAAATCCAAAAGCTCCTCTTGTCTCTTTTTCAACACCATGTTGTGTTTGTAGCACCAAAATCCAAAAGCTCCTCTTGTCTCTTTTTCAACAC
>Ga0116229_10004631_pt1 | contig 22547 bp, 15 predicted proteins | sample S1TSphgellanicum_3_FD_87313 | JGI IMG/M metagenome (GOLD analysis project Ga0116229, IMG submission 87313) | Host-associated microbial communities from peat moss isolated from Minnesota, USA - S1T2_Fc - Sphagnum magellanicum MG | ecosystem: Host-associated > Plants > Peat moss > Unclassified...
AAAGTAAAAGAATTTGAAAACTTGGAAAGAGGGTGGATGAAATGAAGGAAAAGAAGCCATGACCCAAGAGAATTGAAATCCTTGACAAATAAAGGCTAAAATGAAGGCTAGTAAGTGTAAATCTAGGAAATAGAATTCCAAGAAAATAGATGAAATGCACCTTGAGAAAATGTTGCTGTTGCTGCAGAAGCACCACCAATTGTTTCTGCACTTGTCTTCCATTCTTCTTCCTTCCCTCTACCTCTTGCACTTTTTCTCTCTTTCTCTCTTTCTTTCCTTCCTGTGCATACCATCCTGTCTCTAGACAATCTTCACACTCAGAATCGGTAGCGCGAAAAGAGCATATCGAAGGTTAACAGGAGAATAAAAACAGAACACCAACACACATTTCGTAAATACGCAAATACGAAATACGAATACAAACCGAACTACCTAGCCGTTCAACGTCAAGGTCGTCCTGCACCTACCACTCTCTTACCAACTGGTTAATTACTACCTACCATCCTTGTCCTAACGCCCGGAGAAACACAAGGCCTGGGTGGTTGGGGCTGCAATTATTATAAGCCCGGGCGCTTCACTTTTACTGCCATAGAACTGCTACTCCATTCCCTTCGAGAGCACACCTGCTCTTTTGCTACACCTTTTCCTCCCTCCCCAAGAAGCTAAACTGCTAGCATGTGCAAGTCTCGCGATATTTAGCTACTGTCCGTCCAGATAAAGGGAAGCTTCACGACGTCCTCGCTATATTTAGCTATTGTCCGTAGCTACTGTCCGTCTGGATTCAGGGGAAGCTTCATTCTTCCTTTACTATATGTAATAATGGGCACATCTTTGTGTTGGGGATAGGCAAAATCACATGTACTTGAAAGGGTGAATGTTATGTGAAATGGAGAAGGATGCATACATGCACAAGTCCCATGAATGGGGACATGGGTAACCCAATTGAACTAAATGAAAGTTTTTGAAGAGATGATGGTAAACACTCAACCCACATGATAGGTATATAACCAAGGCCACATTCAACACCTTGCACATGTATTTACCTACCTAGACATAACAACCAAATGCCTTACCTATTTACCTACCTACATAATAATCACTTACATTCTCAAATTATTTTCTTATGGTGCTTGCAAGTGTTGTGCAATTATTTGCATTTTTTAAAACCATGGTTTTGAGCTCATAAAATCCACAATTCTAAGAACCTAATATCATCATAAATTGTCGTTTCACTATTCTAAAGAACATGTGTAATTCTAATTCTTCCATATGGTGTTTTTCAAATTTCCCCTCTAAGCACAACATCACAACAAGGGATTGTGATTAACAATTCATGAGTTGTAAGAATGCAATTTTTGCAATAAATCTAAGCGCACCTCCTAAACTCTTCTATTGTTACTAACCTAAGTGAAGTTAGTTCAATTTTTTTTTCAAATAACATGCCCAAAAAAAAAAGGGTGCAACTAGTTGAAGAAAAAGGTGTAATTTATAATATATTTAAGTGTAAATACAATGTTTACAAAAACATACCTAGAATTTTTTATATTAATAGAATAATTTTAATAATTTATAATCTCATAGCACACCAAACAATACCCCTTTAGTTTACATGTTTCATAAAATATATAAATAGTCACTTCAAGTTATTTTCAAGCCTTCAAATTTTCTCAAGAAAAATGATAATTATCACTATTCAAAGGCTATTAAACAAATTGAAATATGTCATCTATTAGCAAAATGTAAAACAACCATTGCCAAGGACTTTGAAAAATTGAATCCCAAAATGCAATTCTAACACATTAAAAAATCTAAGAATAAAGAGTTCAGAAAAAAAAAAACAAGACACTATAACCAATTTTTTTGGAGAGGATGATCTCTTATTCAACAAATGCATAAACTAACATCATTTATGCATAATGAAAATGACAATTACATAACAAATTTGTTTGTCTATAATTTGGAAATGATGAGACCATTGTATTTTTGTCAATTCTAGGTAAACTTTAAACCCTAAACCTCTCAACCCCCCAAATGAAGCATACATAACAAATGCATCATATTTCCTCAACAACCAAAAGAAAAAAAGAATTTGTAATGTGTAAGTGTCACTAAATGCAATTCTTATGTGACTAAATTTGGTTGGACCTTCCACATGTACAACTAGCAATGAACGTCATTGCCATATGGCACATTCATAAAATATTTATTAATTAAATTAACAATATGTGTTGATATATGGCTATCCACATGAATGGTCAAACCCATGGTTATCACCCCCCCCCCACCAAAAACCGTTGCTTACCGGACTGGGCTTACCATGTTCCTAGGTGAAACGGGCCCGACCATGGTACAATGTACATAAGTGGTAATCGGGAAATTTTGAACGTTGAGACTTGAGAGAGACAGTTGTCGTAAAATGTCGAGGTGGACCGAAGGAATTACTTAATGACTCCCTCCCGGGAGCAATTGCCACTAACATTATCTTTGTCGTAGTTGCTGCTTCTTTTGCTTTTGCTTTTCTTTTTTAAACCCCTAGATTGCCCTTTTAACACCGTTTATTTTCACCTCGGTCGGCATTTCTCAACACAATTTTGGGTCCATGTTATACATTATTTTTTGGGCATGTGTTATGGGTGCTAAGGGTTATGTAACATGCTACCCGGCATGGCTATGTCACCATTGGCAAGGGTAAAACTTTGGTCATTTACTTTATACATACAAATGTGGGTATAAGTGGGTAAACATAGGGTTAAAAAACTAGTTGACCGATTATTATTATGTGACGGGAGGGGGCCACCCATCGGTGTGCCCCATCCATTGAAGACCGGTGGACTCGGTTGGATCATCCACGACGGAGTATGAACCACAACCGAGTTACCAAGGTGGAACCTAGTATGGTAACTCTCATAGTTGGACCTCACACTATTTAGGTGATACTGGCTATTTAAGTGGGTAAAAAAAGTATGGTAAGTAGGTAGATAGGTAAATTGAAGAGGTTATTATGTATGTAGTGTAGTGTAGTGTAGGTAAGTAACTAAGACACTCGATGGGTATTGGGTAGGTAGGTAGATAGTAAATACATGTGATGGTTAGTAGTCAGTTCACTGTGTTAAGTGTGGTTAGCTACTGGACAGATGGACGACACAAAAAGTGTTTTCTGTCCACCTACCATCCATCCTGCATGATGCTCTGGTGGGGTGCTGGTTCACTCTGGCCCAAATGGAGCCAGGCCCCCCCCTCACATGACGACCAGTAGCCAAATCTTGGTCTAAATAATAAATAAATAAATGAATAAATAAATAAACAAGGGGTGTGTGGTCACACTGTGGCCTTGCCATTTACATTGAAAAGGATCTTAAGGCAAAAGAAGAATTATGGAAACTCAAATATTTCACCATGCAAAAATATAATCTTCGAAGAATCCTCATATAAAAATGGACCTATTATTTATTGCCTAGGGAGGCCAAATTCCCTTAAGCTACTATTATACTCTATGATGAATCTAAACACAATATCCTTGCCTTGGTAAACTGAGTTTCATCCTGTATTTCATTTTTTCACGAGCGCCTCCACTGCTGGCTGCTACATATATTTTCGCTTCTCATACTTGTACAACTACTGTATGTAATTACTCTCCGACCTTGTGCATTAAATGCTGAGTTTCAGCAGCATTTCATACTGAGATTTAATCAAATAACATTTCCTTACTTTGCGGAAACCACTGAAAGAGGGGATAGGGGGTGAAAGCAGGCCCGAAGAGAGGGTGACTTTAGGAATAACTCTTCTGTCTGGAGTTTTTTTTTTGAGTCTGGAACAACAAACACAAAGCTTTGGAGCTTCTTAAAAAAGCCAGATACAGACCTACAGTGCACACAAAGTACATAATGTTGTCGAATAGCATAGTTTTGTCTACGACTTCCGTTGGCCTAATTAAGTAGCCGAATCCATCTGCATTGCACTTTGCTCACTAGGCTCCAAATTTGTCTGTCAGATTTTCTGTTGCAGAATCCAGATCAAGCTCTCCCTGCCTGGGCGGCTATGTTATGTGCTCTGCAAGCCCCATCTTCTGCAGGTGTGCCCATAGTATTATGGAGCATTTATGCTTGGCAGGTTTCAAAAAAAACATTAAAGTTAAAGAGCCCCATTGGAAACAATGAAATCACATGATTCTGCAAACTTGCAAAGCAGTGGGGGTGTTCTCTTGGTACCTTTGGCCTATAGGTAGGTTATACACCACCCTAGTTGAATAGGGTTTAGGGTTTTGACTAGGGTATATTATTGTTTTTAGACATGATGAAATTTTCTCCCAAAATATTTTTCTCAAAGATTTTTTTTTTGGGGTGAAAGAAAATGAAGAATATTTTTTGGAACAATTTTCTTCAATATTCTTTTTTTTTTTAAATTTAATCTTCAAAATTAAATGATTATTCAACAAAAACACCCCTAACAACAACAACAACAACCTGCTATTTATTCAACTACAAAGGTTTATATGATATTCTACCTAGTGTAGAAAATGTACACAACTATGTGGGGGTCTGTGAAATTGGCTTGTTTGTGCCTAGGGATGGAAAATGTTGGCTATATGACCCAATCAGATCGTTAGAACTGGAAGCCTTGAATTGTTTTGAGGATATAACTTTGGTAACCTAAAATTGACTATTAAATATCGTAACAGTATCCTAAGCTTGTCCATAGGTGCAAAGAAAAAAATTGTGGCCAATAAGATTGTTCAATTTGGTGGTTTCAATTGTTTTAAAGAGTTGCCTTATTAGCAAACTACATACCTAATAGTGATCAATCATCCGTACGAACGTTTAGCCAAATTTGAAAAGTCGAAAAAAATTCATTCTTCTGTATTTTTGGCTACTTAATGGAGCCAAATATAAAAATCTTGTGAATTGTATTTTTATTTTTTAAAAAATTTGGTCATTGAAGACCTCCCCCAAAATCTTCAGTTTCACATTTTCAGCATATTAATTTCACTTTTGGGAAATAAATTGGTTTACAAGGGGAAAAAAGAAACAAAGAATGCTTTAAAGCAGAAAACTTTCCAGATTCTTTTCAAGGAAAGTTGTATGTGTTTTCTTTTTCCTTTCCTTCCTTTAAAAAATATATATGAAAACAGAAAGTCCCAACCACCCCAGCCACAATCCAAAATCCAAACAATCATCCAAACTCAACAAGAGGTGTGTCACATTGTGGCCTTGCCATTTACATTAAAAAGCATTAAGGCAAAAGAAGAATTATGGAAACTGAAATATTTCACCATGCAAAAATATAATTTTCAAAAAATCCTCTAAAAGAAACCAAAATCCTTCAAGATATTATTATTATAACTCTATAATAACTAATCTCAAGTTTCAACACAAGCCAAAATATCATCTTTCAAAGATCCTCATATAAAACAAGATCTATTAGCTAGGGGCCAAAATCCCTTAAGCTACTATACTCTATAATGAAACTAAACACAATGTCATTGCCTTGGTATGCAATGCCAACAAAGAAAACAACAATAACAGTAAATTTTTGTTACAGAAAGGAAGGCTGACTGACTGACTGACTCGCATTCATTCTTGTAATGGAGTGCAAGTAATGGGCCCTATGAAATGGTTAATAAAAATTTATTAGCCAGACACGACACACCGCACTGGAGATCCACTGAAGGAAGAAGCCAACCGTGACTTTATTCAAGTGGCTTATGGAGCGCACAGAGAGAGAGAGAGAGATAGTGAACTATCAGATTCCACGTACCAATTATGCATTAAGTGCTTTGGCCAACCGAAATGAAGGTAAAGTAATCGAGATCTCTCACACTGAAAATGTGAGAATGGCACATTTTGCATACTCTTGTTATTCCATTGGCCCTACTTACTATTAACATGATGGGAGTCTTGAAGGATTTGATTGTAAAAGAGAGGAAATTTTGGCAGGTTTTGAAAAGGTATTTGGTTGTAAAAAGAATGAATTTATTCAATTTCTTTTTTGTTTCACAAGAAGTGTTTAAGCACTCATGACTTATTCAAGATGCTTGTTCAGGGTAGTGGGTTGTTATTCTTCAGTCACCCCCCCCCCTCCCCAACCATCCAACTCTTGGGCTCTACACCGAATCAAAGAAGATTTCACAACCAGAGCTCCTTTAATAGCAATAGTCATTCAGCTTTCATGTAGGGTAATGCCCTTGGAGTGGGGGATTTCATAACCTGAGCTTGCCCTAAACCCAAGGAGCAAATAAAAACATAGTGTGGGGAAATGGGTAACTCGAGCATCCCCACTGGGTGCTGAGTATGGGACTCTGCAAAAATATTTGTCACATCCAAGTTTAGTTGTTTACTTTTTTCCAACCCCACCCATAAAACTGAACGGGGAAGTGCAAAGAGGTGGGAACTACTAAGAGCAAACCACCTGGACCAATCATTATGATTGACGAATCAAAAATAAGGATCAGCAGTCAGATCTCATTTATTACACTCTTCTCTGCAAGTACACATCTTTGCTGTGGTTTTACCAGCCTCAGCAAACTGAGCAAATATGCAGGAGAAAAACCATTTTCCTGAGCCAAACCGGCAATTGTTGACTTTTCTTCATCCGAGTGTAATGTGCAGGGTCACATACTGAGCACCGGTGGAGATGCTCTTATAAGTTTTGGCCTCCAATTGGCGATGGGTAATGGGAGAGTCAATATGAGCTTGTTGACTAGTAAACATGTACTAGACTCTTAAGGTAACTGTATAGGTACCTCGGTGGCTTGCATGACATTAATGCAATAGACTGGGTAGGAAGTAGAACACTATTGACCAAAGTCTGGTTACATTTTAGAGCCTAGGTTTTCACAAATTCTTTTGAAATGAAAGCAGACTTCACCAGTCTAGGAAGTCCGGACTTTAGACCTCACATAAAGCCCCCACCATAAATAACTTCACAATAATATCCACTCAATGGATGATAAAGAATTTGCTGAAATGTTTTTCAGTTCAACATTTGCATGAAAAGTAATTTCCAAAAAGTGCAGCGATGATACATGTACACTTTTTTTTATTAAATTTAAAGGAGTAGACAACATAGGGTAATTTTCTCTTAAAGGAGGCCCAAAAAACCCTAGATGGGAAAGGGAAGTGTGAAATTCCCAACCTCCGTGGTGGTGACCACGTACTAAAGAGTGGGCAAGGTTTGATTAATTGTGGTGACCACGTACTAGAGAGTGGGCAAGGTTTGATTAATTGTAGTGCTTTGTGAGTCCACGGCATAGAAATGTGAAATTCCGACCCTGGTAACTGACTGTGTACCACAGAGTGGCCAGGGTTTGACCAATTTTGGCTGGTAGCAAGTCCATGGCTGATCCCAAAAAGCCAGCCAAAGAGCCAGGATTCACCAAACCATGCCCACTGCGTGCTGTTTTCTTTAGTTCTTTTCAAAAGAAAACGGACAAGGCCCTTTGATTCGGTTTACAGAATCAGCACCCAGATGGATGGCCAGTTTGACATGAGATTTGTTAGGGAAAAAGGAAGAATGAGTAATATCTTAAAGACCATGTGACCCTAGTGATGCTAAGTACGCGACCCTGCAAAAATATTTCTCACATCCAAGTTTAGTTTTTTTTTTTCTTTTTGGGTTCCAACCCCACTGATGAAACTAAAAATAGCATTGCAAGTATGTGGGAGACTACTAATAGCAAACTACCAGGACCAATGAAACTATCTACCAAATCAACAGCAGGTGTTTGTTCGGGCTTCTACCCTTTTACCACTCTCAGCATCATCCTGTGCACAAATGCTGAGCCAAAACCATTTTACTGAAGCCAAAACTGGCATAATTTTTTTTGACAATTTTTCATCCAATTTTCTTTTGCAGGGCCATGTACTAAGTACCCATGGAGCTGCTGTTATTACTCTTAACTTTGAAATGTCCAGCCAAAGACAGGTCAAAAATTGCATATTGCTTGCCAAACAATGAATTTAACCTCATGAAGACTTATTGACTTAGATGAGAGAGAGAGAGAGAGAGAGAGAGAGAGAACAAGATTGTCAAAACTTGTTACAAGTTTTCAAATCACCAAAACAAAGAAGCCTGAAATGACAAAATTTTAGCTTGCAAGTTATTTGTCAAATACAATGACAAACAAAACAGCCACCCATCATCATCAGTTGAGCTGCCAAAGCAATCAAAGCCTGGGGAGGCAGCACCTCTAAGTCAATCAAAAATTGGGACATGATCTGACCCGGTGTGGGACCTCCTCTCATAGAGATATAATCATACGCATTTACAAAAGCATTGTTGTTGTCCCGTGTTACATGACAGGCCAGGACAACCCCCAGAATCCATTGAAGTGAAGCGACTCAGTTGATTTTCTTTCAGTAGTTTTGACTCGAGTCTCTCCTGTTTTTGCAGCGGGTTTTGTAGTGTGGAAAAATCCTTGTGCACGGACGTGTTACAGATATGGATCTTTTGCTGTTGTTGAAGTTCCCTCTCGTATTGATGGTGCATTCACACTTAATGTTAAGTCGGTGTTAAATGATAATCTAGGTGGCATCCTAGGTGGCACCCAATGTTAAATGGGCAATAAATAGCTTAATGTTAAGTGAATGTTAAATTAACATAAAATGTTCATGGTAAGTAGGTGTAAGTCCTAAATGACTAGCATTGGTGTCAGAGGACTCAACACTAAAGTCCCTAACACCAAGTGTGAATGTCCCTTTTTACTTCACATACTGAAAGGCCATATCTATTTATGAACCAGCACCTGCCTTATGCAACCATCCATTGGAAACCTGTATAACCTAAATTTTTACCGATGAACTACATCCAACTCATATATACTTCAAAAAAATTCGCTCTGAATGATTCTTGGAGCTCCATAGGAAGAAGGGCAAGAGCCTCAGATCTTTTATCGGAATGCCCACTCATCTCATATGGGATATTTCATGTGATCACCTTGGCCTTGTGGGAATGGTAAATTGTGCTAAGGGAGGTTTCCCCCCACCCCCTTATATAACATAGCAAACCCTAAACCCTAAAAGAAGAAGAAGCATGTGGATGTTTATTAGTTAGAGCTAGGTAGATGGATGCAGATGGTTAATAGGTAGTACATTGTTAACCAGAGTGGTTAACTATCGGATAAGAATACAACGGAAAAAAGGTGTTTCCTGTCCAACACAGGATGAGTGCATAAATGCAACTCTCCAGTAACAACAACACTCCTGACTCCTGGTGGATTATTTTCTTATTCCTTTAACAAATTGGAATTGTGCCAAGTTTCCAATCATTTGGTAATTTGGGTAATGAAGTTGGTGTCTTTCTTCATTTACTCAGTATGATTCTTTGTTTTTTTAAAAAAAAAGTGTCAGAGACAAAACTCTTGCTCTCTACTCATTTTATTTTGAGTCCATTAGTGCACTTTGATTTTGAGTAAGATTTGATTTTCTACAGCACTTTGATTTGCTTGGAGCCTGGAGGTTGGGATAGACTTATCTCTGAAGAACCCTGTCTTCACCCTGTCTTTGGGCCTCCTTTCACCCCCCATCCCCTCTTTCAGTGGTATCCGCAAAGTACATACATTTTATTAAATCTGAGTATGAAATGCTGCAACTCCTCAGTATGAAATGCTGAAACTCAGCATTTAATGCACAAGTTTCGAGACTAACTATAATAGTAGCTGCAGAGTTAGGAGCAGTGAAAATATTGGAGGCGCTCAAGATAAAGGACAGACAGGATGAAACTCAGTTTACCACCAAAATTGATGGTTTTCATCCCCCGTTGAATGCTAATGTACTTTTTTTCGAAGGTTTTCTTTGAATCTCACCCTGTGTATGACCAAACTGAGGGTTCTGGTGCTGTGTTTTTCTTTCTTTGCGGATAACTCTAATATGTAAGATCAGCCTCACAAACTTGCTCTCTCTATGTAACTTTGCTTTTACAACGTTTTAACAATATGTTCAAGGTTAAATGTTGATGAATTTTTCATCAATCATTGATATGATGATTTAATGACATTATAATACAATGATCACAATGTGTTACAACATTATCATAATAGTATATCAATGATTGTATCAACATTTTATTAACATTTGAGCATTGGGTTACTATTACAAGTGCACAACACAAAATGTATTTTGCATACTTATTTTTCAATTGTTGAAATTCTGAAAAATTAAATTGAGAATTCCTGAACCTCCTTTTTTTTTCAAAAAAATAAGTATTTGGAAAATATATGTTGAACATTAGTCATAGGTAAAGTATCAACTAATACATCCTTCCCCCCTCATCCATGCCACCGAACCATGGAAACACCAATTCCCCTCTACATTGACACCCACCATTGCACCATACCAAATGGATGGTGTGTGGAAATGAAACACTAATTCAATGAATTCATGTCCAATAACTAATTGTGGTAAGTACTTACCATCCACAACCATCTATCTACCTATCTAGTAGCCATCAAGTGCATTACGTACCTACCTACCTACATAATAACCAAGTAATTCCCTATCTACTTACCTATGATGGTTACCCACTTTCCTTGGTGGATAGGTTAGTTCTAACCTTGGTGACTCAATTTTTGTGGTTCATCTAAAACTGAAATCACAAGGGGTTTTTAACCAATGGTGCACTTGTGAGTGTTTGGTCACATAATTGGCCCATGTAATTCAAGTGGGGTTTAAGGTTTTTGGGTTTAAGGTGTATCAGCCGAGGTCAATAAAATGGGCCATAATAATGGACATTGTGTCACAACATAGGATCCCGACCTCAAATTTTCTCTCTATGCTTGGACTACGTTTCAAAATAATAATAATAAAATGTCACGCAAATTCTTGTGTCCAAGTTCATCGAAGAAGCTCATGGGTATCCCGCACCTTAATGACTTCAAACTAATGTGGCGGTGGAGAGGGAAGGAAATGCAAACCGATGGTGTAAACATCTGTTTTTTTCCCCTCCGGTATGAGTTCCAGGTGGCAGCGTACTTGTGAACAAAGGGACACAATTTCTTTTAGTTAAGCTAAACCAAGTCTGACCAAGTGGCCTACCTATCCACCCCACTTGTGCAGTCTCCATTGGGTGCTAAGGGGACCGAGGTGGCGGGGGTGCAAATTATTAATTATTGGTTGCCGTCCGTATATGTATGTATACCTACTACATGTGTGCATGCCTGTAGTATATGTGTGCATTATAGTGTGAACAAGGAACCATTGTAAACTTAATGACTCATGCACACATCAACCACAATCAATAGCCAATTATGATATTACTTCCCGTTATTTGTAGCCGATTAACAATGAAATGTGGTCCTATTTGGACAATTTTGTATAGCCAGGTCATGCCCAAAGGCCATACGCATCATCTGAATAAGTGCCCATGTGAGGTGAAACCCAGGCAAGCTTGATTCTAGTAATGCATGAAGCCAAGGGCATTTACATGACATAAAAATTGAAGATTTTTTCCCATGACTCCAACGGGTAGATCTGAGTGAAGAAGCATAAACATGTATGTTCAACCTGGATGGATATAGATCCATGGATGTGTGTGTGTGTGTGTGTTTGTGTGAAATGTAGTACATACTCTAACTAGCTACTTCATGATATCGGGCCATGACTTTAGGCAAAGGACTCTCCAGCCCTATTCAACTAATCTTTTTGGGTGTCCCATTTCAGGGCCTTGTAAGGCAGGGATGTTGTGTTGAGAATCATTATAGAGAATAGTAGCTTCAAGGGATCGTGTCCCTTAGAAACTAGATGAGATGATTCCATCCTAATTTGGTTGTAAAAGGATTCACATTTCTCTTTTGAGACTTTGTTTCTCTCCCAACCTCTTCAAATGTGCACCCACCCAGCCCCAAGAGACTTACACCAATCCATAACCCACAAAACTAAATATAAAACTATCTTCACCCAAAAAAAAAAATGGTTTAAGGCCCCCATCATACACAAAAATTCATTTAATTCTTTCAAAATGTGTGACAATGTGATTGAGAAAACATTCAAATACACATGTCATGATAAGTCTTTTTCTTGGTTTGAAATTTTGCACAAATATGAAAAATAAATATGAAAAGGGAACAATTTTTTGATCACTTTTCTTAAATAGAAAACAATCATTAAATTTTCAAAAAATTGAAAATTAGGTTGCTTGCAACATTTCACTATTGGTTTTGGTTTGGTAACAATTTTTTAAATGTTTATATATGGTTCTTAGAACTTATCATTATTTAATGTGAGATCCCATTTGGGTTCCTTGTAACTAATGTGATGTTAAAGATTGAAAAAAATAATCATGACAATTTTTACTTTACAACAACATGATGATATTTATTATTTATTTATTTATTTATTTATTTATTTTTAAAATTTCTTCCCCTAGCTATGACCAATTTATCATACAATGTCCATTTTTGATATTAAACCCATTCTGTATAACACATCTTGTTTCTTTCACATTTAATTTTTTTGGTTGAGTTGCAAATTTCATTGGTTGATTTAAGTAATATGATTTTTTAAAATCCTGATACCCGCAGGTTATATCATCGCATCTGTCACCGTCTTTCGTGCTGACTGTGGTCGTCTCCTCGTCGTCTCTTCGTCGTCGTAATCTGCTGCGCTTCACTCGCGTCTCCTCCTCCTCCTCGTCTGCGCTTCTCTCGTGTCCCGTCGTCCGCTGATCTTCACTCCTCGAGTTCGCGCGTTCTCTCTCCTCTCTCTCTCTTTCTTTCTTTTTTTTTGGGGGGCTGCGTCGTTGTTGCCACCGGTCCCCTGATGATCCTCTATTTCTAGTTTTGCGAAATTGAAAGGCGTCGTCGTTTGTTTGCGGTTTGTTTTGGCTGTTGGATTTGTATCATGATTCATCCTCGCAACTTTTCCCTCCATTTATTTTTTGTCTCGTGTGGCAGCAGCGTCGTTTCATCTGTTGTTGCAGAATCCGGTGAGTACAAGGATGTTTTCTCACCCCGCGCGTCTGTCGACGTGTTTGTTTCGGTTGCTGTCATTCCCGATGTCATAAACGCGGCCTTTCAATACTACTACTGTACTTAGTACTGAATCCGGATGCTGCTGCTGCTGTTGTTTTTTTTTTTTTTTGGGAACTGTACTTTCTCGTTTCGTTAACGAGGTTTTTCAACGTTGTTGTACTAACTGCACTGCGCTGTTGTTGTTGTTGTTGTAGTTTCCAGCGGAATTGGAGATTTCTTTGCCTCTTTGCATCGCATTATGTAAAAACTCATTTCAAGCTCTGCTGTACTAGTGTGCTCCCCCCCCCCCAACCCTGTGTAGGTTTTGTGGCGTCGTCCTTGTTGTCTTCTTCTTCTTCCTTGAACGCGGTTTTTGGAGCTTGCCGCCAGCCACGGTTGAGATCACGTTGAGGATATTATGACAATGTGCGTGTTCCTCTATCCAGAACTTAGCCTACGAGATCATGTCTTGCCGAGTAGTCTCTCGTCGGCGCACAAAATTTGATAAAGGAGATCTTCAGTTCTAGTGCACGCTTCATGCAGATCCGATGTCCAACGTCCTGCAACTCGCCGACGACATTCGATCCTTGACGGACCTGCATTGTCTTTGTAACACCGGAAGTAAGAACAAGAAGCAGGGTAGCAGCTGCTGCTGCTGCAGGAGTCTGCAATCAGGCAGAATGTCGAAGCAGCAGCAGATGACGACGAAAGACGCCGGCGGAAAAGCCTATAGGAAGGTGGAGGTAGTGTATCACCTGAGCCAGCCTGCGTCGTCGTCGTCGTCGTCTCGGCTGCTGGATCACCATCCGCATATGATCCAAGTGCAGTTTCCCTCTGATCGAAGTGGTCCCTGCTTGCGAGGTATGTACGTCAAAGTCCTGGCACACAAACTGCCGGAACCACGGAACACTGTTGTCATTGCTTGCTTTCCGACCTTAGATTCTTCGCCTCTTTTCTCACATGCTTTCAGACAAGGCTGCTACCTTCTGTATTCTGCAACGCTGAATAATCGATCTGTTTTTGTTGCTGCCGAATTGTAAAGCTGTGAAGCTCCCTGAATTGATCTCGTTCTTGTCTCATTCTCGTCTTTTTCTTCGCCTCGAGTACGCTCTGCTCCTCTGTGGAAAATTTTGTGAACAAAAGTGGGGACTCAACAACATCGTCGTGTGCAGATGTGAAGAACCGCCTGACGTCGCTTCGTGGCCAAGGAATGCCAGACGCTTTCTCTTGGTCAAACAAAAGGTAATCCAGCACTCCTTCCTGCATCGCGTGTGTCGTCAAGAAGCTTTCTTGTTGTTCTCTCTCTCGTCTTCGACAACTCTTGAGAAAAAACTAGTGCAGAAGAAGATGTGGAGCATGCAGTAGTAAGAGATTGCAACAAGGAAGAAGTTGCGAGACTGCCGCCTTCCTGATGATTCTCTCAGGCATGCATGGCATGCTTGCTGGCACAGAAATTATTATTATATGTGCAGACGTTGTGCAATTCTTCGTGTTGGCATCAATGTACAACCAGCCGCTTACAGAAGATCTTGATCGTTTTCTCTGTGGCAGGAATTACAGAGGCACTTTCATATGGTGCGATTTGTGTGAAGATGATTTCATCCTGCCACTTCGCGGCAGTGGTGAGTACATCCTGAAAGCTTCAGAGCTTTTCGAAGGCTCTGGCTCCTCACAAGGTATGTTATGTTTTGTCCTGCTGCTGCAACCAACGTATTGCCACGTCCAAGAAGAGGGCATGGCAAAAGGATTCTTGGAAATGGCAATACATCATTGAGCTTCTTTGATAGTTGAACCCCAGGACCTGCTTCTGTGCTTTTCACTGAGCCAAAATGCTGCTGCTGGTTAGGGTTTTCACAACAGGCTCAGGGATTTGCATGGCTCTTGAAGAGAATATATGGACTTATTGGTTTGCATAGTTTCTGGGCACTGACTGGATTCTGTCTTCAACTCCAGTCTAGTGTCATCATTCATCTTTCAAGCAGTGAATATCTTGTTTGGAGGACATTTCTGTCTGGGCGCTCTTTTTCATGCAAGAGTTCTGAAGAACTCAAGCAAGAGTTATCAAGAAGTGTATTGAATGCATGATGCTATTGATCATTGCTGCTTACAGAACTTGACATTGATGTTTTAACACTTGTTGTGTGCTTTTGCAGCTCTAAACATTGATCAACATCAAGGAAATCATTTGGCAAGCAAGTCTATGTCAGTCATTGAGTCTCAGGTTGCTGATATCTGTACAAAACCTTCAAAGCAGAGTGTTGATTTAGATGCACTAAACAGCAGTGATGTTTCAATGGCCATCTCCAAGAGCTTACTGCTGATTAATCATGATGCCAATAAGCTTACCTCTGGCAGCAGTTGTACAAATGTGAACCAGCAAGCCATGGGTCACACCTTGTCAAATTTTGAGACTACTACACCTGCTGAAGTTTGGACTTTGGAGGACAGCAGCAATGTGTCAAGCTCTGAAGCTTTTCTGCCTCTTGTGGAGGCAACAAAGAGCAACAACAAGGTGCCTAAAAAGATGGTGAGAGCTCAAAGTACCCAAGTGTCCACTGCCTCTGATTCAATAGCTCACTATCCCTTGTCTTCAGAGGGAAATGCATTGGACCCTCAGAAGGTGCTGGATGTGGCCATCCAGACCACAGGACTGCCACCTGGCCACCCAAGGACCCAAGCAGAAATCAATAAGGGTACAACAGGTGCAGTTTTTCTGCCCCACACTGCTGCAATGACAAGGGACTTGCCTTTGAAGAGAAGAGCATGCAAGAAGGAAGAAGCTTGGAGAAGGTCCCCTGTGTATAGTGGGCAAAATACTGCTCAGAGTGCTTCTGTTTCATCCCGAAATGAGAACAGTGGTATGCATGTTTCAGGTTTGCTACATGGTGTCATCCCCCGGCTTGGTTTGCCAGAAGGAGATTATACAATTGGACTTGCTCTGAAAGCACCTGCTTCCCTTGAAGGTTATCGTGCAAGGCTTTGCAGAAACATTGATGTGGTGGAATCACACACACCACTTGATTCAGTGAAGAAAACCAGAAGTGAAGGCAAATCCAACTCAGAGAAACAGGACAAGGAGACTAAGTTGATTTCTGTATTTCTGGGACGGCACTTCCAAACAGCTGCATCACCTAAGAAAATGGTGAAGGAGAGCAAATTGGATGGTGGTGGACTGTCAGGGAAGAAATCAGGACTCTATCTGCGTTTGATAGGTGATGAGGTCTTTGACCTTGGTTGCAAGAAAGTTGGTGTTATCCATCAGGCTGTTTCACATAGCAAAAGCTCGAAGAGTGTTGGAGAAGCTGCTACTGGAAGGCTGAAATCTGTGAGCTCCAGCACTACACCTCCAGTCTCACTTGCTTCTGTTGCAGCCTCTTCAATTCTCTTCAACCCTCCAGAACATGTGATGGATATGTCTGCAACTGATGATCCTCAGAGACAAGCTCAGGTCACACCAGAAGACATCAAAACTGCTATGTTTTGGTAAGCCTGGACCAATAGGCCTGACTGATGTGTATAGAAGAATCTGTATTTTCCATGATGACCAACTTGGCAGGAGATTCTTCTTCATGTCTCTTATGATCTGAGTATAACTGTCAGTTTTACATTCCATAGTGATATCTCCTAGACTTACAGAGCAGAATGAATTTCTGTAAGATACACCATGTTGGGTAGCAGTGAAAGAAGAATTGTTGCAGTGCCAAAGTACCCTGACGTGTTAAGAGAACTAGAAGTAGTAGTATATGTTCCTCATGTATGGAACCTACATATGTAACAAATTATTCTCCTGTTTGCTTTTCTTCTATAGTGACTATAATCCCAGCAGCAATGATTCTTCAACCCCTGAGTTGAAGAAAACCAAAGCAGCAAGCAGTGCTTCTGTGAATCCACTTCCTCCAAAAATGCACAATGGCAGCAAGCAAAGGATGAAAAGTAGCAGTACTCTTGAATCCCAAGAGATTCTTTCCACTGCCAGTGGACGAAGTATTACAAATGAAATGCAATTGTGGCCTAAAGACCAAGCAAGGCCAAGAGATTTCAAAAGCATGGATGAAAGGTAGAAGTCAAAGAAACTCTAGACCAAACTCTTCCTCTCCAACAATGAAATTGTGTGAATCATGTTCATGTGCAAACAAGAGCAGGATTGATGATTGTCCTCTCCGTTGTCTTCCAAGGTGTTCATGATGAGGCAGAGCTGTGAAATGCATCAGATTTCCACAGTATAACTTAAGAGATGTGCTGCCGAGGAGATTATGACATGCTTAGAGGGTTCATCTGTTTTGTGCAGGCCACTGACACCTGGTCTAACCAGTATAGATTGGGAGAAGATGCTTCAAGCAGCTGTCGGCCAAAGCCAACCACCTCCGGACTTAGTCCTTCATGAATGTTTGTAAGTACTCTCACATACATACACACTGGGTTCATAGCTCACAGGTTTTCAAAGTACCACTGTCTTCAGATCTGCAATCGGTTCTGAAATTGTAGACATGAGCCCACACAATCTCTTCTTGTAGAATCTGGACATATGTTACTTTCTCTGAAATTGAGAAGTCCATATGGGTAGCAAGCAACCCTTTCCTCTTACATGGCAGTCGGGGTGTTGGCTATGGATTGTAGGCAATGTGGAAGGACTTTCAAGCTAGATTCATTGACAGTGCACATGCGAGGATGTCATGCTCCCACCAAAGCAGCCACCAAGCCCACTGTTACTTTACTGAGACGAGTTCCTGCATAGCTTAGCTCACTCCTGTAGTTCTTAACAAACAGTAGACTGACTGTCTTTTGAGTTGGGGCAACTCGTCCTCAGCAAGAGTACTGGACATACAAGCTGAGATCCGCAACACAGGAAGCTTATCAAAACAGTCAATTGCAATCCAAAGATCACAAGGGAAGAAGATTCGACAGTCTCAGCCATCTTGGATGAGGTTGGTACTTCAAATCTCTTTTAGCAGCATTCTCCTATGAAAAAATCCATAGAGTGGTGGGGATCACGTTTGCAATCCAGTCAGAACCATCCAAACTAGTTTTCTTTTCAAGATTAAAACTAAAGCAACGGCACCTTGAGAAGGAGAGAGTATCATAGAATGCAGATAGGTGTGGAGTCGCAGAACCACTAAGTACGTAGAAGGTGGCAAAACACAAAAGCTGATTTTGCCCTCTCTGTTATCGAGTTGCACCGTTCTTAATAAGTTGATGGAGCAACCTGTATTGTACAAGGATTGAAATCTGACTGAGCTTGAAGATTTCCCATATGAAAAGAACTTCAGGTGTCAGTTTGTTTTTGTTTTTAACCCTAACCCATTCATGGCTCTGGTGGAAATCATTTTTCTACATTCCCTGGCATAAAAGATCTGGTAGAATTATTCTAGTGAATTTCTAGGTCAAGTAAGGGACCTACTACTAAACTACCTATTGGGATCTGTTCTGGGAATTTAGGTCCCAAGCTTGACTCCCACCGCCTCATCAGGGGTGGGGCTTATTCCTATAACAACCCTGATCTAGGTCCTTAAAGAACCAATTGAATTCTTCTAACAGAAGTTTTTTTGAAACTTTGAAGGAACCCCTGATCTCGAAAAGATTGCATACTTAGACATGTTCCCAACATAACAATTACATTCCTATTTGCCACCCCACAACCATTTTGAAGCCTAACTACTTCATTTCTTTATTTAATAACTCCTTCCTTTTCCTATTACCTTTCTTAATAATTATTTCTCACCTTTTCTAATAACTACCTCAGGTCCATTTTATACCTACCTAGCTATTTTTACCTCAACTCTTTTTGCCTATCTACCAATGTTAATATGAAAAAACAAATTAACTTGTGTCTTTTTTTTATGTCCATGAAATGTATATTAATTTGGATTAAATTTGACATTGACATAATAAATGAAGACATTATTGAAAATCATATGGAAACATAAGAAAATAAAAATAAAAATAGTTGATTGAATATTGGTAGTGTGCAGCAGTGCAGAGCTCAAATTGTCATGGAGGGGTTATTATTATAAAGGAAGAAGACCTAACCACTTTGGTGGAAGAAATTTGTTTTGCCCTTTTACATATTCTGTAGTTGTTTTTTTTTTTCGGGGGAGTTGCTTGAAGTATTTGAAGATCCAACAACAAATGGGATTTACACAAAGACTGAGACATGGGTAATGTCAGAGCCTGAAAGCCATTCAAGTGTTGAACATTGAAGTAATTGTTATGTTGGGAACATGGCTTATGGGAGTTTTGATTTTGGTGCATATGAGAGTTCATTAAACTTGCTGAATTCAAGCAACATTTGCAAATCTTGGGAATGATTGATTAATTAATTAATTTCAAGGGGGTGTGGAGATGGAAGAGGACAATTGATACATCACATATGCACAAATTTTACCACTTCATATAGGCGGGATTTTTTTTTAAAGTACAGAAAATGTGAATTATGGAACAGAGGTTTTATTCTTTGAGAATGATAATCAATCTATGTGGTGAAATGGGTTTTCATAGAACCAGGAAAGTTAGGGCAAAGTCATGGTTGGATCTTTAACTCAAGTTGTTTGGATATATATATAGATCCAAACCAGTGAGGAAGACGACCATAAATTTCCATGTTCTTTTGATTGATCTCAAAGTTGCAGATTTTAGAATAATGTCCACATTTACTACATACAAGTGGGTGGAGGAGAGAAAGAAACGGCACATGCATTTGAAGCTGAAAATTCTGGAGACTCTTGCTCTTTCTAAGCCTCCTCAGGTGGCATGTGCTAAAGTACTAATTTTATTTTTTTCCTTGGTTTTTCCCCCATCCATCACCTTGAACCTCATATTGAATTTTAGTTTAGAATTTCATTCTTTTTTGTTTCTTTCATATATGTGAGCATATATAAGCAAACAATTGCACATAGCAATAATTTAAGATTTGATTGGAATCCTTCACTCTTTTGTCAGTTATTCAACATGTATCTGCAGGGGCAAGGAGAGCAATCTATAAACCTCATCCATAATCACAACATTATATAACATTCTTTTACTTATGATTCCATTGGACATGCAATAAACTCAAAAGATGGATCAGCAATTCAACAAAATGAATTTTTTTGCTATTACAGGATGATTAAAGAAGCTATGAATCTTGTTGAAAAGTGCTCTTAAGTTTAGGTTCAATGTGTCATTGAAGAAACTATATGGACTCACTATGGAGCAATCTCAATCAAAGAATTGAAAACCCTTCACTCTAGTTTAACATTTGTTGATGCATTCATGAAGTCAATCTATTATGAATCAATTAAAGTAGATTGCATCTCACTATAACATTGGAAAGCTCAAAGTAAGCAAATGTAATCCTTATTATTTGAATAGATTCATGAAGAACGAATGGACTGTACTCCTATTCAGGACAAGACATCATGGAATCATGCATACAAACCACATCAAAGTTATGGAAAAATGCGTATAAATCGCATCCTTCAGGTTTTTTCCTACCTAAAATCTCATAGTTACTACGCTTTCTTATGTAAGTAATGTTTAAGGAGCCTATTCATAGTTTCATGAAATGTATGTACATCGTTTGGACCATGTTAGGTTACACCATGTATGGATAACCTCAAACATCTTGCCATATGAAAAACTAAAATGAGAAATTTTATTCCAAGTGGTTTATGGTTGGAGTAATGACATGCCAAGTTATAATATAAGTTCAATTTTTTCAACTAGTACATAAATTAAACTTATGGTATATGAATGGTTTACAAATAGCTTTTGTGTTGTTGTGTGTGAAATTCAAAATCTATTAATGGAATGATTAATAGATATGTGAATGAATGCCTCTGTTTTTTAAATAGTGGACGTATAATTGTTTTTTTTGAATTGTTTCAACAATCTCATGTTGGAAATGTGTTGTCAAACATGGAAAGTCAAAGTTGTGGCTCTAATTGAAAAGGAAATAAGAAATATTTATTTTTAAATGGATTTTTCAAAAAAAAATCCCTATTATTTATTCCAATACATTTCAACTCTACTACGATCATGTTTGCCAAAAACATGACTCCAAACATTATCAACATAAAACCTATTAGTCAAAATTTGTTTGTGCACTTATTGAGCTAAATGAATATATACAATTTTTCCATGAATGTCATAAGTGCAACAATTTGTTTTGAGGATGACATGATTCTAGGTCCGAGCTCAAGAGATGTATTTTGCTTCACAACGAGTGCAATATTATCGTGATTGCAAAAGAAAACAAAAAACCAAAGCATTAGATCATTTGAAGGTGAAATAAATTCATCACAAACCCTAAACTAGACACAAAAGGATCATGTACATGATATCAAACTTACTTTTTACTTTTATGGGTCACATGTAACATATATGCACATGAGTTTGTTATATCCAATGGAAAGGGAACGATGAAATAGCTATTCTTACATTGTATTCATCAATAAATTTAATTATGCAACATCAATCAAATGACCACAACTAATATGTATATATATGGCCAATTTCATATTATTGTGAGTCAAAAGGATACATTTATTCCATTTTCCCTTGCAATCATCATATCAAGTATAATGAAAGCTTTTCTAAATAATTAGTTTACGTGCACACTTAACAAACAAATGTTTGACCATGCAATGTTATACATATGTATTTTGCGGTGAAAATCGACTTCCAATTGAAAATGTAACCACTAGCTTGTCAAGAATTCTTATTATAAAAAATCAATTATTTACCACATAATGTGTATGTTTAGTTTTTATTTCTATGTTGATTTTTCAATTGTTGTAGGGTGTGTGGAAAAAAGATCAACAACATCGAATTACAAGTCTAGAAAATGAGTTTTTTGAATCCCAAAGAAAGAAAAACATGGCCTTACTTGTTCAACTTAATTGGGTTTGTACTTTGATTTTGACATGAATGTAAATCAAAATGTGTAAAATTTTTAAATTCTCTATTCATTTGTTCAAACACTTGCATTCCACTTTCTTAAAAATACATCCAAATTTTCACTTTAAGTGATATTAGTGTTCAAATCCTTTCAAAAATTTCTTGTCAAATAGAAAATGCATACAAATGCATACAAATTACATGTGATGAGGTTTGTTTGTAGGCAGCACATCAAAGAGCATGTGCTACAAAGAAGGAACACGAAAGGCATCGTTGGCATATCCATTGTTTTGAAATGGCAATGCAAAAGGTAAACATGTGTCTAAATCAAAGGTGTTATTATTTTACCCTTGTATATTAATTATGACACCTTTGCCAAACTTGTCCTAAAATCAATTCATAGCCCCAACAACCAAATTGAAAGATTTAACCTTTGAATTTTTTACATATCAAATGTTTATGTAGTTTTTTTTTTTTTTTTTTTTTTTTTTTTAACCAATTTTTTTTTTTTTTTTTTTTTTTTAAAAAAAAATATAAAAAAAAAATTTTTTTTTTTTTTTTTAATTATTTTTTTTTTTATTAAAAATTTTTTTTTGTTTTTTTTTTATACCCAAATTAAAATATTATCCTTTTTATTTTTTAACATAACAAATTTTTATGTATTTTTTTTTTTTTTTTTTTTCATTTCGTTTACCAATTTTTTTGATGCTTTGATTTCATTAAAAATAAATGA
>Ga0116229_10004637_pt1 | contig 22539 bp, 22 predicted proteins | sample S1TSphgellanicum_3_FD_87313 | JGI IMG/M metagenome (GOLD analysis project Ga0116229, IMG submission 87313) | Host-associated microbial communities from peat moss isolated from Minnesota, USA - S1T2_Fc - Sphagnum magellanicum MG | ecosystem: Host-associated > Plants > Peat moss > Unclassified...
CCGCTCTGCTATTGGTCGCGAGTTTATGCGGGTGCGTCCCGCCCCGCCCCGCGGAGCCGGGAGCGCAAGCTTCGTCGATGCCCAAGCCTGCGGCTAGGCCTAAACCATCGGCGCCCACCCCGCGGCGAAGCGCGACGTTCCATCATCATCCGGTGGCGCCCAAGGCGATCGGCCCCGAATTGGAGTTCAGCCGCGGGATTCCGACGCCGAAGGCCTCGCCCTGAACCCCGCGCCCGGCTCACCGCGGGAGCTTGCTTTCTTGACGAGCTTTCCGGCAACGGGCCCTTTTCACGCGCCGTCGCGAAAACACACTGATGCGGCCGATGCCGCGTAGGCTCGCCGCCCTGGCTCTGATCGCATGCCTGTGCGGGTGCGTCCCGCCACGCCCCGCGGAGCCGGGAGCACAAGCTCCGGCTACGCCCAAGCCTGCGGCTAGGCCCAAACCATCGGCGCCCAAGCCGCGGCGGAGCGAGACGTTCCATCACCGCTCCGTGGCACCCCAGGCCATCAATTCCGGATTGGAGTTCAGCACGCAGTCCAGGTGAGGCGCCGCGTGCCGAAAGCCGCGGCCCCGGGGCTCCAGCGTCCTGCCGCCACGCGGCAGCGATGCTTGGTTCGATGGGGTCCATCTTTTGCGTCCAGTTCGCGATCCGCTCTTGACAGAACGGGTGTGCCAGGCAGTGGGCACAGACCTATGCGATGATCCTCCGGAAGCGCTCACCACGAGGAAACAGGGTGCCAATGCTCCCAAACGGAGGCTGTTGCCCTTGTTTCAGGTCAGTTGGGCGTGATAACATAGATGAGTTTTCCGGCCGGCCAGCCCGGCCCGGGCGACTCGTGCGGGGCGACCCAAGCACACACCCACTGCTCCCGACCCGGGAGCCGTCTGCCGAGAACCGGCGACGTCCGTAGAGGGATTGAATCCGAATGACCGATTACGAAGTGACGTACATCGTCCGCCCGAACTTGGAAGAGACCGAGGTCGACGCGCGGGTCGAAGCCATCGCCACCGGCCTGAAGAACACCGGCGGCGAGATCGTCGGCGAGATCGAAAAGTTGGGCAAGCGGCGCTTAGCCTACGAGATCAACGATGTCCGCGAAGGTTACTACGTCGTCATGAAGTTCAAGAGCGAAGCCGCCCAGGCCAAGGAACTCGAGCGCCAGCTGCGCCTCAACGAGGACGTCATGCGGCAGCTCCTGATCAATCTTACAGACGGCTAATTCGGGAGGCACGGCATGGCCGGAAGCTACAATCGCATCGTTCTCGTGGGCAATCTGACCCGCGACCCAGAGATCCGCTTCATTGACGGCAGCGGCAGCGGCAAAGCCGTCACGAAATTCGCGCTCGCGATCAACCGCAAGACGAAGGGCGCCGACGAAACGATGTTCATCGACATCGTCGCTTGGGATCGCCTCGGCGAGATTTGCAACCAGTATTTAAAGAAGGGCATGTCCGCGCTCGTCGAGGGCCGCCTCGTCATCCGCAACTATGAGACGAAGGAAGGCGAGAAGCGCAAGGCGATCGAGGTCGTCGCCAGCGACATGCAGATGCTCGATTCCAAGGGCGGCGGCACCGCTCCGCGCTCTAACGGCGAGTCCGGCTACGGCGGCTCGCGTCCGGCCGCGTCCGGCGCGTCGTCCGGAGGCGGCGGCTTCGACGACGAGGGGCTGGAGGACGAGATCCCGTTCTAACGGGCGATCGACTCGTTAAGTTAAGGTAGCATCTGAACTAACGAGAAGTTCTTATACTGCAACGGATTGCCGAGAGATAGGGCCCGCGCGAAACGCGGGCTTGTCTTTTGTATCGAGTGTCGCTTTGCTTGTCTACCATATATGGCGTATGGTACTATCGAACGGTGGACAAGACGACGATCTATCTTCCCCCCGAGCTACGGCGCGCGCTTGCCGACCACGCTCGCCGTGTGCAGCGGCCGCAAGCTGAAATCATACGTGAAGCGATCGCAACGTACGTGGGTGCCGCGCCTCGACCAAAAGTGACTTTCGTTGGAGCGGGCGAGGACAGTCAGTTGAGCGGAGCTTCAAGCGAAAGCTACCTGCGCGAGCGATTCGGAAAGACATGATTACGCTGGACACGTCGGCCGTATTCGCATTGGCGAACCGCAAGGATCCCGATCACAAGCGAGTGCGACGCGTCTTCGAGGCGGATGGCGGGCCATATCTCGTTCCAGCGGGGGCGCTGGCCGAGATGACCTTTCTCATCGAAGATCGACTTGGTTGGCAAGCACTCGACGCATTTCTTTCCAACCTCGCAGACCGTGCGTTGAGTCTCGAATGCGGGGAAGATGACTTTCCCCGCATCCGGGAGCTCGCTACGCGTTATCGCGACCTCCCGCTCGGCGCCGCCGACGCGAGCGTCATTGCCTGCGCGGAGCGGAACGGCGGGCGCGTGTTGACACTCGATCGCCGCGATTTCGACGTTGTGGGGCGCGAGGGGAAGCTCGTTATCGAGCCGCAAGTAGGCGGTGTGCGATCTTAACGAGGAGGTGCCCATGACTACGAGGTCGCTTTCACGCCTCGTCAGCTTGTGCGTTCTGGTGCTTTCGTGCCTTGCTCTTCCGCAGCCCGCTCGGTCTGCACCCATCGTGGCAGCCTATTATGGAAGCACGCCGGGTACGACGAAATTAGCAAGCTTGGTGAGCTCCGGTGCGGCGTTTCATTTGACTCATCTCATTTATGCATTCGCCGACTCCGATGCTTCGAGTCCGTGCATAAGCGCCCCGAGCATTTCGGCATCCGATCTCCAGAGCCTCAAAACGCTGAAAAGCGCCGGCGTGAAGATTCTCGTTTCAGTCGGTGGCGAGAACAGCGGTTCTGAGTTTGAGCAAGCGATATCGGCAAATCATAATTTCGCGAGCACCTGTGTGGGCACGTTGATGGCAAACAAGCCGAACGGCGGGTTTGCCTTCGACGGCATCGACATCGATTGGGAAACGCCCGGCAACGCCGCGGACGAGCGAAATTTCAACGTGCTGCTGGCCGGTTTTCGAACGGCACTCAACAGTTACCAGAAAGCCAAAGGCATCACGGAGCATCTTTTGCTGACGGCCGCCATTACTCCTGAATACACGGCCACCGGTTGGATGTACATCGACTTCTCGGGCCAAAGCTACCCGCCGGGGGCCGTGAGTTCCGTGGATTTTTTCAATATAGAGTTCTATGGATATGCGTACCAGGGCGACGGCGTCACCGAGTCGGACGCGCCGCTCTATGAAATCAATGCCGACCTCTACGGCAACCAAAATGTATACGGGGCCACCAAGGGCATAATCAACAGCGGCAAGGTGCCTCCCGCCCAGATCGTTGTCGGAATTCCCTTTTACGGTGTTTACTACACCGGCGTCACGAACGGAAAAACGCTCGAGCAGCCTGGAAGCCTGTACACGTCGGGCGGCGTCGTCGACGATTACGCCTACTATGAATTAGCCGGCGAATCGGGCGTTGCATATAACGACGGCAATGGGAAAACGGGCTGCACCACTACCCCGCTTCCGCTCACATGCGATGGCATCGGAGGCGCCGCCTGGATTTGGAATCAGTCGGCGAAAACTCTCTGGGCTTTCGACAATCCCGAGACCGTCGGTACGAAAGGTCGGTATGCGCTGGCGCAAGGGTTGGGCGGCGTAATGACCTGGAACTTGATGTACGACACTCCGAGTGGAGCGATGCTGACGGCGATGGCAAGCGCCCTGAGATCCGCGGCGGAGAACTTCGCGCCCGATTTCAACGGTGACGGCAGATCCGACATCCTCCTGTACAACAAGTCCAGCCGCGAAGCCGCTATCTGGCTCATGAATGGTGGCACGGTCTCCTCGGCCGTCAACGTGGCCTCAGTTGCCGCGGGCTATTCCATCGTTGGAACAGGCGATTTCAACGGCGACGGCAAGTCCGACATGCTCCTGTACGATAGCGCCACCCGCGAAGCGGCCATCTGGTTCATGAATGGCGGTACGATCTCCTCACGCGTCACGCCGGCCTCAGTTGCCGCAGGGTATTCCATCGTTGGAACAGGCGATTTCAACGGCGACGGCAAGTCCGACATTCTGCTGTACGACAGTACCACCCGCGAAGCGGCCATCTGGGTCATGAATGGCGGTACGATCTCTTCACGCGTCACCCTGGCCTCCGTTGCCGCTGGGTATTCCATCGTTGGAACAGGCGATTTCAACGGCGACGGCACATCGGACATACTCCTATACGACAGTACCAGCCGCGAAGCGGCCATCTGGTTCATGAATGCCGGTACGATCTCCAAAAAGGTCACCGTGGGCCCAGTTGCCGCATCGTGGTCCATCGCGGGTACGGGTGACTTTAACGGCGACGGCAAATCCGACATCTTGCTACGCGACGCGGCCAATGGCGAGGTGGCTATTTGGTTCATGAACGGCGGAGCGATCTCGTCGAATGTGCAGGTTGGCGCTGCGGCCAGTCCATGGTCGATCGTAGCTACGAGCGACTTCAACGGTGACGGCAAATCTGATATCGTCCTCTATGACACGGCCAATGCAGCGGTGGCCATTTGGTTCATGAACGGCGGCACGATCTCGTCGAACGTGCACGTGGGCGCTGTGGCCAGTCCATGGTCGATCGTTAAATGAGGCGCAGTCTCTTTGTCCCGCTCAGGCCGTCGGCGGCGGGTTTTGACGTCGATGCGCTATGTATGGATAAGTTGGCGAAGTAAGAGGGCATTTTAGCGACGCGCATAGCTCGCCTGAGGTCCGAAGCGCATTCGCCTATGTGGGTTTCGGGGCGGCGATTCAAGGGAGACGGTCGCTGCCGGGGAACTGCATTCAACGGTTCGGGTTCTTCTTGCCGAGCTTATCGCGCGGTCCTCGCTCGATCAGAAGTGAGGTTCACGAGAAGTCCGGACCACGATTGGTAAACTCTGGGGGCAGCGACAACAGTGCAAGACCGGAGCAAGCAAAAGATCATCATGGGGAAATCTGAATCCCGGATCGACGCCCTGCTTCCGGATCACCCGGTGATCAGGACGATCGCGATGCCGGCCGACACCAATCCCGGCGGCGATATCTTCGGTGGCTGGCTGATGGCGCAGATGGACTTTGCGGCCGGGAGCGCGGCGGCGCGCCGCGCCCGCGGCCGCTGCGCGACGGTCGCCGTGGAGGCGATGACATTTCTCAGCCACGTCTCCGTCGGTGATGAGGTCAGCATCTACGCCGAGGTCGTTTCGGTCGGCCGGACGTCGATGCGGATTGCCGTTGAAGCCTGGCGTCGTGGACGCGACTCAGATATCTCGCATCAGGTTACCCATGCCGTATTCACGTACGTAGCACTCGACGCCAACCGCCGGCCGCGAGCGGTGCCGCCCGAATAGTCTCTAACGGCGTATCGCGCCGCTGGAGCGGTAGACTTTAGGCTTCGATCCGCGAACGGAGAGCAAGTGGATCGGCGGTCGTAAATGTCCCTACGTAATCAGCAGCTGCCCGGCGACCGTGACCATGAACGTACCGGCGAGGGCCGAGGAGAAGCGGGGCGGCGGCGGGGGCGTCGTCCGGTAACGCGCGAGGTACGGTCGCGCGAGGGTGAGCGCGAGGCACGCGAAGCCGGCGACGACCAGGCCCAGCGGCAGGCCGAACGCAGCACCGCCGAGCGCCGCCACGGCGGTGTCGCGCCAGTCGGCGCGGCTACGCGGCGCGAAAAAGGCGGTGGCCGCGAAGGGGGCGGCCGTCGTGCAGGCTGCGGCGAGCGGCCCGGCGTCGCCGCGCAACAACGCGGCCCCGACGAGAATCGCGAGTGCGGAAACGGGAATCGCGGCCGGCACGGGGCAGTCGAGTGTGGCCAGAAAGCAGATCGCGCCGAGTGCGGTGCACAGGATCGCGATTGCGAAAATCGTGTCGGGAGCATCGCGGTGGGCCACCAATGCGCCGCCCGCGATCGCGGCGGCCGAACACAACGCAGCGCGCAGCGCCTGCGTGCCCAGCGCTCCGCCTCGCGCGCCGAGCCGCGCGAACCGCGCGCAGCAGCCCGTCGAGAGGTAGACGAGGCAGCCGAACGCGATCGCTCCAAGGACCGCGTTCAGTATGGTGCCGCCGGCGCGACGAAGGTCGACGTCGTGGGGGCGCATGCGGCGGACGTGCCCGTTTCGACGGTCTGCGCGGTCGGCGTCGTCGGCATCGCGGTAGTCAACGAGCTCGGAACGGTGGGGTCGGTTTTCCCCTCGAGGCTCAGCTTGACCGCAGCGCCGAGCTTCGTACAGGTCAGCATCGTCCCCACGTCAGGCGTGCGGAAGAAGTTCTCGGCCGCGCGCACGCTGGTCGTCGTGACGCCGTGTAGCGCCGCTGCCGAGATGTACCCGTTGACCGGCGTCGTCGCGGTGATCGTGGAATAGTTGTTCCGCAAAATGACCGGCTGCGTGTACGTCTCCGGACTCGAGACGATCGTAATCGCGCTCGAGCACGGCGCGACGAGGGCGGCCGACGAGGTCGGGAGCCAAAACGGGGCATACCCCGACGTTAGTTGCGTGCCGTCGCCGGCGTAACAGGTCGTATTCGTCGCGGGGACGACGTTGTCGATCGTCGCGTACACCGCATAGAGGGAGTATGCCTGATATGGCTGTTGCAGCGAATCGATCATGCCGCCGTATCGAACGGCGAGCTGCGCTCGCGCCGACAACGACGCGTCCTTCATCGCCCATATGACGCCGAAGAGCCCGAGCAGGAACAGTGGCATCGCGATCGCCGTCTCGAAGAGGGCTTGGCCGCGGCTTCGCATGTCGTATCTCATGCCGGGCAATCCGCAGCGCTCGTCGGCGGGGTCGCTCCTGGAATGACTAAACGTGGATCGTAGGGTATCGAACTCCACCAGCCCGCGTAGGCGTCTAGCTCGTTCCCCGATACGTTGGAACCAAAGTCGGGATAGGTCACACCACCCGAGGTCGTGGAGGTTCCGGTGAACCAAGCATTTCCGTCGAACGCGACGCCATACCAATCGTACCCGAGGCCGCTCGCCGGAGCATCGGCGGGCGCGTAGTTTTCGTAAGGTTGGAACTGGATCGAGCCGCTACGTGCCGGGTCGAGGATCACGCCGGGTTGCAACCAATCGTTCTCGGCCAAGACCGCAGTGGCGCCGGCGCGGCCGATCACGTAATGCGTTTTCGCCTGGAGCGCGCCGAAGAGGGGAATCAGGGGCGGCACCTTCGCGCAGACGATCACGTCGACCATGCCTGGGTCGAAGAGATTCGAGTTCTCCGTTTCCGCATTGTTCGCCAAGGTATCGCCTAGTGCGGGAAACACGACGTTGTAGGCGTCCGCCTCGAGCGCGTTGAGCCCGGTGCGATACGCCACGCCGTTGAGCGTGTATTGGAACACGCAATCGCCGCCATCGGTGACGACGGTGGTCGTCGAAATCGTGTTGCAATGAGTCGACGAGTCCAGATGGGTGATCATGCTCGTGCTGTCGGCTTTCCAATTGGTATACGTCGTGAGAACCGCGACGTTGTTGAGCTGCTGGACGTCGTTGCCGTAACGAACGACAGACTCTTCAAAAGCCGGCAAGAGATCGGCAAACACTTGATCGCAGGTGCCGGCTCCCGTGAGGAAAGCGGTCTGTGCCTTTTGTTTTGCGGTGGGCCAGCCGGTGCAGCCGCCCGCGCCGTTGAGGGAGTTGAGCATGCCGTCGAGCAACAGCCGGGCCCGAAACTCCTCGACGTTACCGGCATAGAGCATGGCCGTCATTTCGTTGAAGTGTTGTGTCTGGATCGCCATGATCGCTTGGGCCGCGGCGTCGGCGGCATTTTGGGCGCGCATCTGCCAGCGCAGCGTGTTGCCGTAATTTATGGCCAGGAACATGAGCGCGAACGTCGTGAGTATCGCGACGATCCAGAGCGGCAAGACCTGTCCGCGCGCGGCCTGCCGCCGGCTCACGTGCAACCTAAGGTCGGATGAAGCGGATTGCTGCCGACCGACCCTTGGCCGGACTGTCCGTTGGATTTTTCCACGTCCCAGCCGTAAATCGTGCGGATCGATGCGGTCGCGATCGTGTCGAGGGTGTGAGACGTCGCGCCGTTGGGCCATTGGCCGAAGAAGCTAGCGCTCGTGCTCGAAAAATTCGTATAGCCGCTCTGGTTGTAGTAGTACGGATTATACGTGGTCTCGATGTAGTTCAACGGATCGCCCGCGAAAGCGGCTGAGTTGCCGTAGTTGTTTTCAGCGAGGTTCTCGAAGAAATACGCGAGCGTCGAGAGTTGCCGCTGATGACAGGCGGCCGCCTCGAACGTTCCCGTCGTACCGCCGGGCCCGGTGGAACCGACCGCTCCCCCGACGCCCGCCGTTCCGTTGGACCAGTTGAGGTTGTCGAGATATTCTCCCGTGCCGAGGGACAGCGTGTCCTGGTTCGGACAGACGCCTTTCGAACTTTGGCCCCAACCGCCCGGCGTCGCGCAGTGATAGACGAAATCGAGGCTCATGTAGTAGACCGGCACGTTCTCGCCTTCTTTGAACACGTTGGCATTGAGCGCGTTGTTGCCGGCCGCGTAGGGCGAGCCGTAGTTCACGTTTGCGGCGTCCCACGTGGCATCGCTTTCCAGCCAAAAGGCTTCGCTCGCCTGACTGTGCACGCGAAATGGACTCCCCATGAACGAGAACGGGGTCTGCGTGATCGTCGTCTGCGTCAGGTACGGCTGCAAGATCGAGGCACCACCGTGACGGCTGTTGGCCGAAGCCGATTGTTGGGAGGCTGTTCCGTTGTAGCCGTAGTTGACCGGGACGGCCGGCGACGGAGCGGTTAGCACCGTGTTTGTGATCGCTGCCGGTTGGATTTGTGGAAACACCAGATGCGTCGCATCGGCCGGCCCGAGAACGTCGTACACTCCGATGGCGGTCTGATGCGCGTTCAAGAACGCGCCGGCGTCGACCGTAATCTGCAAGAAGCCGATTAGCCCGAGCTCGACCATGCCGAGCACGAGCGTGAGCACCGATGCGGTGACGATCGCGCTCTCGACGAGGATCGCGCCACGCTGCGAGATGCGAGCGGGTTTCCGGCGGATCACGGTCAGTAACCGTTCACGAAAGCGTTCGTGTAATTCGTCTCGTCGGTTTCGACGCGATTGTTCGCCTTCGTTGCCATCGCTTGTGCTGCAACGAGGCTAACGACGGCGAAGAGGCTGAGTACGAGCGCGTACTCCGCTAACTCGGAGCCGCGATCGTCGCGGAAAAATTCGATTCCGCGCGCTAGAATGGTCATCGCTTCCAATCGTGCCGATAGGGACGGGAAGCAAGCAACCTCCACGCTCGGCGGGTTTCAATTCCCCACAAGCATTAGTACGCACTCGAATGTCGGGCCGACCTTTGTTCGCCGCATCACACTTGGTTAAGTTTTGATGTGTGGAAGATCATTGCAGTTTCTCGTGCAAGCGACCCCTTACCGAGTGATGCGGCCGCGTGCAAGCGACCACTTACCGAGTACTGTCGAAATAGATAACGCCGCCCGCGGCGTCGTTGACGGGTGCGTCGCGAAACGGATCACCGCTTCGTTCGCTCGCTCCGTAAAACGAACCGCGCGAGAGCACCTGATCGAGATCGTCCCAGGGATGCATCACGAGCGCGCCGCGAGCCCGAGTCCGACGGGCGCGTTTCTCGTCAGATCGCCCGGCGGGACGGCGGCTTTCGCGGGCCAGGTCGCGGGCGAGATCTTGACGCGATCCTCGATGCCGATAGCCATGCGGGCTCCGCGTCTACCGAACGCGTTCGGCCGATTGCGCGAGCAGGGCGCGTAGCTGCGGTTTGTCGATCTTGCCCATCGCGTTGCGCGGCAGTTCCGCGATGCGCAGGATCGCTTTGGGCACTTTGAAGCTCGCCAGTCGCGTGCGGAGTTCGGCCTCGACGGCGGCCGGATCGAACGGTTCGTCGCACTCCACGAACGCTACCGGAACCTCGCCGCGAGCGTCGTCCGGACGCCCGACGACGGCGCTCGCGCGAATGCCCGGCAGCCGTAACAACTCGTCCTCGACCTCGCGCGGATAGACGTTGAAGCCACCGGTGATGATCAACTCCTTCGTGCGCCCGACGATCGCGTAACCGCGCTCGGCATCGAACGTCGCGAGATCGCCGCTACGGTACCAGCGCACACCGGACTCGTCGACGAAAAACGATGCGGCCGTGCCGTCGGGATCCTGCCAGTAGCCCGCGCAGAGGTTGGGGCCGCTCACGAGGATTTCGCCGATCCCGCCGTCCGCGACGGCGGCGTCGCCCGGCCCCGCTAAACGAACCGAAACGCCGGGGAACGGAAAGCCGACGGTCCCGGCGTAGCGCGGACCTTCGTAGCGGTTCGTCAGCGCGAAACCGAACTCGGTCGAACCGTAGCGCTCTAGGATCGACGCGCCGAAGCGCTTTGCGAATGCGTCGTGCACGGCGGCCGGAAGCGCCGCGGAGCCCGACACGAAGAGCCGCACGCGCGAGAAATCCGCCCCGGCGGAGCGTTCGAGCAGCCGGACGTACATCGTGGGCACGCCGAAGAAGAGCGTCGCGCCGCCGCCTTCCAACGTCGTGGCCACGTCGTCCGCATCGAAGCGCTCGCGCAAGAGTAAACGCGCGCCGGCCGCGAGCGTGCCGTTCACGCCGGCGCAGAGCCCGTGGACGTGGAACAGCGGCAGCGCCAAGAGCAGCACGTCGTCGCTCGACCAGCGCCAGGCTGCGTTCAACTGCCGCGCGATCGCGCCGAGGTTGCCGTGCGAGAGCATCGCGCCCTTCGCACGGCCCGTCGTGCCGCTCGTGTAGACCAGCAGCGCCAAGTCGCCGGCCTGCGGCGCCGCCGGTTCGGGATGCGGACCCGCATCGAATCGCGGGTTCGCGGCCGCCGCGGCGACCTCGGCCAGGGCGAGCCGCTCGCCCGCGAATCCGGCGGGGAGATATTGGGCGCTCTGCTCGGAATGCACGATGAGCGTGGCTCCGGAGTCAGCGACCACGCGCGCCAAGTCGGCCTCGCGGTAGAGCACGTTGGCCGGCACCCCGACCGCCGCGGCGCGCAGCACGCCCAGATAGGCGTAGACGTAGGCCGGCGAGTTTTCCGCGTAGAGCACGACGCGCGCACCCGGACGTACCCCGCGCTCGTGCAACAGCGAGGCCACCCGTCGTGAGGCCGAGCGCAGCTCTGCGTAGGACACGCCGTCGATTGCCGGCGCCGCCGGGGCCCGGGCCGCATGCTCGTCGAGCGACTCCAGAACGGTCACGGCCGCAGACTTGCCGCGCCGGGTTCGCGCGACCTGCGTTAGATGAGCGTGAGTTGGCCGATCAAGGCGATCAGAAAAGCGCCGGCGAGGACCGACGAAAAGCCGGCGGGCGGTTGAGGCGTCGTGCGATGCCGTGCGAGGTATGGCCGTGCCAGCGCGAGCGCGAGACACGCGGCGCCCGCGACGACGAGTCCGAACGGCAGTCCGCAGGCCGCGCCGCCGAGCGCCGCGACGACCGTGTCACGCCATCCGGCGTTCGCCTGCGGCACGAAAAACGCCGTGGCCGCGAAGGGCGCGGCCGTCGTGACGGCCGAGGCCAGCGGACCGCCGTCGCCGCGCAGGAGCGCCGCGCCGATGAGGATCGCGAGGGCGGCACCCGGGACCGCGAGCGGAACCCGGCAGTTGAGCGCCGCCAGAAAGCAGACGACGCCGAGCGTCGCGCAGAGGATCGCGATCGCGAAAATCATGTCGGGCGGAGCGCTATGGGCGAGCAGTATCCCGCCGTTCATCGCGGCGGCACAGCACAGCGCCGCACGCAAGGCTGCGACGCGCAACGCTCGCGCCCGGTCGCGCGGCCGTTCGAAGTGCGCGAGCCGCTCGCCACCGATCGTCGCAAGGAAAACCAGGAAGCCGAAGCCCACGGCTCCGAGCAGGGCGCTCACCTCAGTAAGGGTTGGCCGGTGCGGTGAAGCTCGTCGTCGAAGGGGCGCACGCTGAACTCGTGCCCGTAACGACAGCCGAGGTGACCGGCGTGGTCGGGATCGGCGTGGGCGCCGTCGCCGGAACGGCCGTGTCGCTCAGCCCCTCGAGGCTTCCCTTGACCAGCGGACCGAGGCTCGTGCACGTCAAGAGCGTGCCGAGGTCAGGCGTGCGGAAGAAGTTCTCGGCCGCGCGCGTGCCCGTTTCCGTAGCTCCATTCAACGCCGCCGCTGAGATGTAGCCGTTGACCCCCGTCGTCGCGAAAATCGAGGAATAGTTGTTCCGCAAGATAACGGGCTGCGAATAGACTTCGGCGCCGGAGACGATGGCGACCGTGCTGGAACACGGCGTAACGAGGGGAGCGGTGGTGTCCGGAAGCCAGTACGGCGCATAGCCCGTCGACAATTTTCCAGCGTCGCCGCTGTAGCAGGCCGCATTGTCCGCGGGCGGGGCGTCATCGATCGCCGCGTACAAAGCATAGAGGGAATACGCTTCATACGGCTGTTGCAGGGAATCGACCGTGCCGCCGTAGCGGACGGCTAGCTGCGTGCGCGCCGATAACGAAGCGTCTTTCATCGCCCAGATGACGCCGAAGAAACCCAGCAGAAAGAGCGGCATGGCGATGCAGGTTTCGAGGAGGGCTTGGCCGCGGCTTCTCATCCGATACCTCATGAGGGGCAAGCCGTGGTGGTCGTGGGCATGGGCGCATCTTTGACCACGAGACGTGGATCGTAGGGGATCGCGGTCCACCAGCCGGTGTAGGCGTCCATTTCGTTCTGCGTGGCGTTCGAGTAGTAGACCGGATACGTTACGTTGTTATTCGTGTCCAAATAGGTCCCGACCGACCAGGACGTTCCGCCGAACAAGACGCCGTACCAATCGTACGGAGCGCCGGACCCCGGACCGTCGACCTTAGTATATTGTTCGTACGGTTGGAAGGCCTTGTTGCCGGGGCGCGCGGGGTCGTTCACTGCGCCGGGTTGTAACCAGTCGTTTTCGGCCAGAACCGCGGTCGCGCCGGCGCGGCCCATCACGTAATGCGTTTGCCCCTGGAGCGCTGCGAAGGCCGGAATGAGCGGCGGCACCTTGGCGCAAACGACGACGTCCACCATGCCGGGATCGAATAGGCTGGCGTTCTCGTTTTCCGTGTTGTTCGGTAAGATCAGGCCCAGGGTGGGCAGCCAGATGTTGAACGCATCCGCATCGACCGCGTTGAGCCCGGGACGAGAGGCGACGCCGTTGAGCGTATATTGGAAGGCACAGTCGCCGCCGTCGGCCGTGACGGTGGCCGTAGAAATCGTATTGCAGTTGCTGGACGCGCTAAGATGGTTCAGCAGACTCGCACTGTCGTTTTTCCAATTGTTGTAATTGGTGAGCACCGCGACGTTATTGAGCGCCTCGATGTCTTTGCCGTAGCGCGCGACGGACTCTTCGTATTTCGGCAGGAGATCCGCGAACACTTGGCTGCACGAGCCGGACGTTATGGGGAATGAACCTTGCCGAAATTGTAGTGCTGGACCGGAAGGGTTGCTGCAGCCGCCGGCGCCGTTGAGGGCGTTGAGCATTCCGTCGAGCAAGAGCCTCGTTCGAAACTCCTCGACGTTGCTAGCGTAAAGGATGGCCGACATTTCATTGAAGTGCTGGGTTTGAATCGCCATGAGCGCCTGGGCCGCCGCGTCGGCGGCATTCTGGGCGCGCATCTGCCAGCGCAGCGTGTTGCCGTAGTTCAAGCTCAGGAACATCAACACGAACGTCGTTAGGATCGCGGCGATCCAGAGCGGCAAAACCTGTCCGCGCTGGGAGTGACGGCGGCTCACGTGCAGCCCGCCGTCGGATGGAGGGGGTTGCTGCCGATGCCTCCGAGGCCGCCTTGGCCTTGGAATCTCTCCACGTCCCAACTGTAGATCGTGTGAATCGTTTGAGTCGCGTTCATATCGAACTGGCTCGACGGAGTCGCCGGATTCACAGTCGCGTTTTGGTTGAAGAACGTGGCGTTCGCACTCGAGAAATTGTTATAGTACCTTTGGTTGTTTGGGTTACTGTCGTAGTAATACGGGTTAAACCTGTACTCGAGGTAGTCCAGGGGATTGGACGAATGACGGGCGGCATTGTCGAAGAAAGCTGCGAGCGTCGCGTACATGCGCTGGTGACAAGCGGCGGCTTCGAAGGTTCCCGTCGTTCCGTCCGGCCCGGTGGAATTGGCCGGTCCGCTAACCCCCGGTGTCCCGTTGGACCAATTGTTGATGTCGAGATATTCCCCCATGCCCAGTGACAGAACGTCCTGATTCGGACAAACGCCGCCCGACGTGCCCCACGGACCCGGCGTCGCGCAGTGATAGACGAAATTCAGGCTCATATAATAGAGCGGGGTGTTCTCACCGTTCTTGAGCACATTGGTATTCAACTGATTGTTGCCTGCCGTATAAGCGGTACCGTAGCCGGTGTTGGCCACGCCCCACTCGGCCATCGATTCCAGCCAGTCCGCATCGCTGGCCTGGCTGTGCACGCGAAACGCGTCGCCTAAGAAACTGAACGGGATCTGAGTGATCGTCGTTTGCGACACGTAGGGCTGCATCAGCGTCGCGCCGCCGTGGCGATTGTTGGCCGAAGCCGCTTGTTTCGTCGGGTCTGTCGAGTTGTATCCGTAATCGACCGGCACGGTCGGCGAAGGCGCCGTCTGCACGGTATTCGCGATCGCCGCGGGATCGATTTGCGGGAACACCAGGTGCGTCGCGTCGGCCGCGCCCAGCGGGTCGTTCACGCCGATGACGTTTTGGTGGGCGTTCAAGAACGCGCCCGCGTCGGCCGTGAGCTGCAGGAAGCCCAGTAACCCCAGCTCCAGCATGCCGAGCACGAGTGTGAGCACGGACGCGAGGATGACCGCGCTCTCGACGAGGACCGCGCCTCGTTCGGCGGTCGAACGCGCGTTGCGGCCCAAGTTAGTACCCGTTCACGAATGCGCCCGTGTAATTCGTTTCGTCGGTTTCGACGCGCGCATTGGCTGTCGAGGACATCAATTGTACGGTAATGATACTGGCGAGCGCGAATACGCTCAGCACGAGCGCATACTCAGCCAGTTCCGATCCGCGCTCGTCGCGCAGAAACTCGATTCCGCTTAAAATATTGATCATCTTTGTCGATACAGGAAGCGAGGCAGGAAGCAAAAGAAGCCTCCGAGCCGGCGGGTGGTACCTTGTGAGACTACCATATGCCGGAAGCGATGGGAAGGTTGGTCGTTGGTGAGGGGCGTCACATCCGGCTGGGTCGTAGGACCCTGCGTGAGGCACCTCGGGTGGCTACCCAAGGCCGCCCCCGGGCCGCGCGCAAGTGCCCTGCGCCACGGTCGAGCCGGTGAGGCGACGCCGCCCGTTTCCCTCGAATAAGCCGGCAGACCGAGTTCGCCGGCGCAACGCCGCCGGCAGAACGAGCTCTTTGGGGCAACCGCCGCCGGGCGATCTCGCCGGCGCCAGGCAGCCAGCGGGGCCGCCACCCTCGCCCCGCCGCCCCCCGAGTTCGGCGCAGCGTCGCCACCCGAGGCGGGCCGGGACCAGCGCGGGCGTGCCCCCTCGGGCCCGGCCGCAAACTGGCGCCACGGGGCTGTTGTCGGCGTTTTGGACGGCAGCCAAGCGGGTAGCACTCTCAGCAAACGTGCACGGGTGGCGGCGCTCACCGTCGGGTCGCGCAAAATCGCGACGATGCCGGCGCGGGTATGTTGTTGCCCGGGTTCCTCGCGAGGACGCCGTGGCCCGATTAGACGACCTGCTTCCTTCCATTAGGGTTTCCGGGATAAACCGGAGCTTGGTGTCCCCGGTGACGGCGGAGATGGTCGCGCGCACGGACTGGTCGGCGACGCCGCTTGGCCCCGTGGAGCGCTGGCCGCTCGAACTGCAGACCGTGGTCAACGTCGTCTTGGCGAGCCGGTTCCCGATGGTGTTCTGGTGGGGGCCCAGTCTCATCCAGCTCTACAACGACGCGTACCTGACGATCATCGGCGACAAGCATCCGGCGGCGTTCGGACAGAGAGCCCAGGAGTGTTGGTCCGAGATCTGGGACGTGATCGGGCCCCAGATCACGTCGGTGCGCGACGGCGGACCGGCCACCTGGAACGAAGACGTGCTGCTGGATATCTACCGGCACGGGTTCGTCGGAGAATCGTATTTTACGTGGTCGTACAGTCCGCTGCCGGACACGTCGGCGCCGGGCGGCATCGGCGGGGTATTGTGTACGGTTCAGGAGACCACGGAGAAGGTGATCGGCGAGCGCCGCATTTTGTTGCTGCGCGACCTCGCCGCCCTCGGTACCGAAGCCAAGAGCGCCGAGGACGAGTGTCGCGTGGCCGCGGCGACGCTCGCGCGCTATACGCTCAGCGTCCCGTTCTCGCTGATCTATCTCATCGACGAATCCCGGGGTGTCGCGCGGCTGGCGGCCTCTTCCGGGATCGATCCCGGCGACCCGCAGTCCTGCCCGGCCGCGATCGAGCTCGACCGGGATTCAGCCGCTCCGTGGCCGCTCCGCGAAGCCCTGCGCGGCAAAGGGCCGAGGCTGGTCGGTTCGCTCGACCGTCTGCTCGCACGGGTTCCCGCCGGTCCGTGGCCCGAACCGCCCCGCGAGGCCGTGGTCGTTCCAATCCAATCGGGCATCGTTCACGAGCCGGCCGGCTTTCTCGTGGCGGGGGTCAACCCGCGCGAGCGGCTCGACGACCGTTACCGAAGCTTTTACGAGCTGATCGCGGGCCAGATCGCGTCGGCGATTTCGAGCGCTCGCGCGTACGAGAACGAGCGCAAGCGCGCCGAAGCGCTGGCCGAGTTGGATCGCGCCAAGATCGAATTCTTCTCTAACGTCAGCCACGAGTTCCGGACGCCGCTGACGCTGATGCTCGGCCCGCTAGCCGAGTTGCTGCGCGATGCCGGCGAGCGGGATGCGCCGTTGCTCGAAGCCGCGCATCGCAACGCCCTGCGCCTCCTCAAACTCGTCAATACGCTGCTCGAATTCGCGCGTTTGGAGGCGGGGCGCAGTGATGCGGCGTTCGTGGCGACCGACCTCGCGACGATGACCCGCGACCTCGGGGCCCTTTTCCGGTCCGCGGTCGAGACCGCCGGCCTACGCTTCATCGTCGACGTCGATCTCGCGGAGCCGGTATACGTCGACCGCTCGATGTGGGAGATGATCGTCCTGAACCTCCTCTCGAACGCGCTGAAGTTCACTTTCCAGGGTGAGATCCGCTTGAGCCTGCGGGCCGCGGACGGTATGGCGAAACTCTCGGTTAGCGATACCGGCGTCGGGATTCCGGAATCCGACTTGCCGCGCGTCTTCGAACGCTTCCGGCGCGTGCGCGGATCGAAGTCGCGGTCGCACGAGGGCAGCGGAATCGGCCTGGCGCTCGTCGACGAATTAGCGCGACTGCACGGCGGCTCGATCGCCGTCGAGAGTGAAGTCGCCAAGGGGAGCGTCTTTACGGTTCGCATTCCGCTCGGGCGCGAACACCTCGACGCCGCGAAGGTCGTCGAGGTCGTCCGAACGTCTGCGTACGCCAGCGTCGTCGACCAGTACCTGGCGGACGTCGATTCGACGATCGTGCGCGCGGAGGCAGGTTTGGTGCGCGCGGGGGCCGGGTTGGCGCGCGCCGAGGACGGGGCGAAACGGGCGCGCGTGCTCCTGGCCGACGACAACGGAGATCTGCGCGCGTACGTCACGCGCTTGCTCGCGGCGCATCACGACGTCGTGGCCGTGCGCAACGGCGCGGAGGCGCTTCGCGCCCTTCGCGAGCAATCGTTCGACTTGATCCTCAGCGACGTGATGATGCCGGAGCTCGATGGTTTCGAGCTGGTGAGAGCTGTCCGGAACGATCCGGCATTGGAGTCGATTCCGTTCATCATGCTTTCGGCGCGCGCCGGCGAACGCTCGGCGGTCGAGGGCCTCACGCGCGGCGCCGACGATTACTTGGTGAAGCCGTTCTCGTCGGAGGAGTTGCTCGCCCGGGTCTACGCGCAGTTGAATGCCGCCTCGATCAGAGAGCGCGCGACGCGCGACCTGCGCGCGAACGAGGAACGCTTCCGGACGCTCGCGGCGTCGATGCCGCACATCGTGCTGGAAGGCGATTCGGAGCGCGGCGTGACGTTCCTGAGCGAAGCCTTTCACACGTATACGGGTTCACCGGCCGCATCGGGGCTCGGTGCCGCGTGGTTGACCGCGGTTCATCCCGACGACGTGCCCGGCGCCGCACGCGATTGGGAGGCGGCGCAGGCGAGCGGCGCGGGTTTCGTTAGCGAATTTCGCTTGCGGCGCGCCGACGGCGCGTATCGTTGGCATGCCGGCCGAGCCCTTCCGCAGCGCGATCCGCATTCCGGACGAACCCGTTGGACCGGGACGATCACCGACATTCACGAGATGCGGCGATCCGTTCAGGAACGCGCCTTCCTCTCCGATGCGAGCCGCATCTTGGCGCAGTCGCTCGACCTCGAAACCACGCTGCAAAGCCTGGCGAACATCACGGTCCCGCTGTTCGCCGACTGGTGTGAAATCGAGCTGAGCACGAGCGACGGCGGAATTCGCACCGTCGCGATCGTCCATCGCGACCCGGCCAAGCACGCGGCCGTTGCGCACCTCGTCGGGCGGGTGCACCTCAACCCGCACGCCGAGCGCGGCACGCCCTATTCGATCCGAACGGGGCGGAGCGACATCATCGAAGACGTGACCAAGGCCGCCCTCGACGTCGTGACCGATGAAGACGAACGCGAGCTCTACGAAACGTTGGGTTTGCATTCGGCGGCCAGTTTTCCGCTGGTTGCCGACGGGCGGACGCTCGGCGCGATCGCCGTCGTGTACGGCGATTCGCGGCGAACGTACAGCGCCGACGATTTGCCGGTGCTCGAGGAGCTCGGGCGCCGCGCGGGTGTCGCCGTGTTGCGCGCCAGCGAGTTCGAACGGGAGCACCGGGTCGCGAAGTCGTTTCAGGAAGCATCGCTCCCTTCGGAACTGCCGGCCTTCCACGGCGCCACCTTCGACGCCGTCTACGTCCCCGCCAACGACGAAGTGCAAGTCGGCGGCGACTGGTACGACGCCGTGCGCCTGGCCGACGGCCGGGTCGTCGTCTCGATCGGCGACGTTGCCGGTAACGGCTTGCGCGCGGCGGTGACGATGGGCAACATGCGGCAGATCATCCGCGGCATCGCGCAAGTGCACGCCAATCCGGCGCTGATGCTCGATGCCGCCGACCGGGCTTTGCGGCTCGAGCATCCCGACCAGTTCGTGACGGCATTCGTCGGCGTCTTCGATCCGGTTGCCGCGACGTTCTCGTACGCGTCGGCCGGTCACCCGCCGCCGATGTTGCGGCACCCCGACGGCACGATCGACTTGCTTTCCGACGGCGGCTTACCGCTCGGGCTGCGCCACGCCACGAAAGAAAGCGGTAAGACGATCGCCGTGCGGCCCGGCTCGTTCTTGGTGTTCTATACCGACGGGTTGACCGAAGCATCGCGCCGGCCGGCCGACGGCGAGAACGCCGTACGCGAACTGTTGCGCGAAGGGACGATGCTAACCGCTCAACATCCCGCGCGAGCGCTGCGAGATCTCGTGTTCGGCGGCGAGCCGCCGAAGGACGACGTCGCGATCCTCGTCATGGGGATCGGGCCGCACCCGAACGGTCCGTCCGCGGCCGCTTCGGATCCGATCCAGCGGTGGTTCTTCGACGCGGGAGACGCGGTGGCGGCGCAAGCCGCCCGCCGCGCCTTCACCCAGGGCCTGTGCGAGCGCGCGGCCCACCACGATTGCATCCACCGGGCGGAAGTCGTGTTCGGCGAACTCGTCGGAAATGCGGCGCGGTACGCGCCGGGCCCCGTCGAGGTGACGGTCGATTGGAGCGGCAGCTCGCCGGTCATTCACGTGCTGGACCAGGGCCCCGGTTTTCATCACGTGCCGGTCCTGCCGCGCGACGTCTACAGCGAATCGGGGCGCGGCTTGTTCATCATCTCGAGCTTGAGCGAGGACTTCAGCGTCGCCAAACGGCCGAGCGGCGGAAGCCATGCGCGCGCGGTGCTCGCCCTGCAGCGCGATCGCTTTCGCAACGCGAGTCGAAACCTCGGCTAAGCACGGCCGCGAACGTGAGTCCGCGCGCCGCGAACATTGAGTCGCGCGCCGCGAACGTGAAGCTTAGCGAATCTCGAGCCGAAGCGTGTAGGTCGAGAGCGTCGCCGGGTCCGCTTCACCGGAACCGAAAACCGAGAGTTCGTACGATCCCGAGTGCGGGAGCCGGCCGCTCCAACGGTCGCCGTCGAGGATGGCGATGGTCCGCTCGCCGTTGAGCAGCACTGCCGCCGGCCGCGGGGCGGCGTGCGCGCGCAGCGTAATCGTGATGTGTTGACCGGCGCGGGCATCGAAGCGGTACTCGTCGCCGAAGTCCTCGGCAACGCTTCCGGTTAACGTCGTCGCAAAGGCACCGGCCGCGAAGCGCACGACCGTTTGATAGGGACGGCGCTGCTCGAGCGGTACGTCGTAGATCGTCGAGCGCGGCGCCGAAAATTGGTAGACGCGGCCGTCCCAGACATAGGCGGATTCAAAGATGGTCGCGATCGTCTCATGCGTGGGCAACACGACCGTGCCGTCGGCGCGCACCTGCGCGTCTCCGGCCATCGTCATGGCGTTCAGCACGCGGTGATAGCCGCCGGCTCGGTGCTCGAAGATGACAATGCGGTTCGATTGTCCGAGCGCGAGACAGCCGTCGGTCCCCTCGGCGACGGTCATTTGCTCCCCGCCGCGCAAGCGAACGTCGCGTAACGTAAAGGCTTGGCTGACGTACGCTTGCGGCGAGGCACCGGCTTCGCGCGCGCAGGCTGCGACGGTTCCGTCGCGCGCGAGCGCCGTGACGAGCTCCGCCGGGAACGGCACGCTCGCGGGTTAACTGCCCACCGGATTAGGGTCGCGCCACGCCCGTTCGAACGGCAATCGCCATGCGTGGGGCGCCACGAGCTGGTGGATCGATTTCGGACCCCACGACCCGGGCGGGTACATGCGAACCGGTGGCGGCGCTTCCAGCAGCGGGATCGAGACTTCCCATAATCGCTCGATGCCTTCGGCGGACGTGAACAGGGTGTGGTCGCCGCGCATCGCGTCGAGGATCAGCCGCTCGTAGGCCTCGAGCACGTCGCCGATCAGCGCGGTATCGTGCATCGCGAACTGGAGGCTGAGTTTGTCGAGTCGCATGCCGGGTCCCGGCCGCTTTCCGTAAAACGATAACGACATCTTCGAAGCGTCGGCCAGATCGAACGTCAAGTGATCGGGCCCCTCGGCCCCGATGCCGGAGCCCGCCGGGAACATCGTCTTGGGAGGTTCCCGAAAGGCGATCGAAATGATCCGCTGCCCCTCGGCGAGCCGCTTGCCGGTGCGCAGATAAAACGGCACGCCGGCCCAGCGCCAGTTGTCGATCGAACACTTCAGCGCCACGAAGGTTTCGGTGTCCGATTCGGGATCGACGCCTTCCTCCGAACGGTAGCCGGAGTACTGGCCGCGGACGACGTCCTTGGGGTCGATCGGCAGCATGCTGCGAAAGACCTTATTCTTTTCTTCGCTGATCGGTCCCGGCTCGAGCGACGTCGGCGGCTCCATCGCCATGAACGCGACGATCTGGAAGAGGTGCGTTACGACCATGTCCCGATATGCTCCGGTCGCTTCGTAGAAGCCGGAGCGTTTTCCGAGCCCGAGCGTTTCCGGAACGTCGATCTGCACGTGGTTGATGAAATTCCGATTCCAAATCGGCTCGAAGAGGCCGTTCGCGAACCGGAACGCCAGGATGTTCTGAGCCGGTTCCTTTCCCAAGAAGTGATCGATCCGGAAGATCTGCTCCTCGGCAAAGACCTCGTGCAGCCGGGCGTTGAGCGAGACGGCGCTCGCGAGGTCGGTTCCGAACGGCTTCTCCATGATGATGCGGGAGCGTTCGACGAGGCCGGCTTCGCCGAGCAACTGTACCGCGGGTAGCGCGGCGCTGGGCGGGACGCTGAGGTAGTGCACGCGCCGCGTGTCGTTCCCGAGCGCGGCCTCCGCGCTTTCCACCGCGTCTCGCAGCGCGCCGGCGCCGCCGGAGAGGGGCACGTAGTCCAACATATCGGCGAAGGTCGCCCACTGGGCGTCGTCGATCTTGCGGGTGTAGAACTGGTCGAGCGCCCGTCGCGCGAGCGTGCGGAACGTGTCGGCGTCGAGTTCGTCGAGCGAAACGCCGACGACGCGGCAACCGGGAATGAAGCCGGCGCTCGCGAGATGGAACAGACCGGGCAAGAGTTTTCGGCTCGCCAAGTCGCCCGTCGCTCCGAAGAGCACGACTACTTGCGGGAATTTCGGGCCGACGCCCGGCGGAATCTTTTTCAAGGTGCCCGCCGCGTTCGGTGGGTGGACCCCGTTCCCGTCCGACGGCTGCATAAGGGAATGCAACGTTCGTGTGCTACTTGAACGGATGCGGCGGCGGCGCGACCTCGCCGGCGCTCAGCGTCTTTAGCAGCTGCGGTTCTCCGCCGACGAGCTTGGCCAGGAACATCGGCTGCAGCACGGCGTGGTCGGAGCCGCGGATCGTCTCGTGGCCCTTGGGACCCTCGAAGCTCCAGTCGTTGAGCGCGGCCGACGTTTTGTCCGCATCGTCGCCGTCGGCTTTC
>Ga0116229_10004638_pt1 | contig 22538 bp, 15 predicted proteins | sample S1TSphgellanicum_3_FD_87313 | JGI IMG/M metagenome (GOLD analysis project Ga0116229, IMG submission 87313) | Host-associated microbial communities from peat moss isolated from Minnesota, USA - S1T2_Fc - Sphagnum magellanicum MG | ecosystem: Host-associated > Plants > Peat moss > Unclassified...
TTTTTTTAAATTATTATTCGACTAATTACATTATTTACTATATAATAACATTTATTGTTGTAAAAATTATTATAGGTCAAGTAATTTTTTTCTCTTGGTAATTATTAACTATAAATACAATAATTTGTCAAACATAACATTAATTTTCATAATTATTATAAAATTATTATAAAATATTTATCATAGATGATTAATCATAGATTTTTTTAAGATAATATTATTATATAATAATTCATGAAATTAAAATCAATAAAATAATTATTTTAACTACACTATAATTTTTCCAATTTCTAATTCAGGTTTGAAGTTATAAATTAAAGATTGTGAATAATTATGTTCAATTAGAAAATAATTATGCACATACTAATTAATTCTTATCTGAAGTAATTACAATGATTTTAAAGTAATGTCACATTATTTTAATTAATTCATTTCTTCTAATATAAGAATATAAATTAAAGAATATACAAATCTATGTTATAACAATAATCATTTAGTGTCACTAAGATTTAATAAACATAATCATTTATAATTATTTATAAAATTGATTTATTATGGATAACACTCGTAAAAAAAACCCTTGAAACTCATTCAATAATTTTTTGAATTAAAATATAAATTTAAGATTCTAAAATAGTAATTCAGAATTCAAATATCAAATTTTAGATCAAATAAGTTTTTTGAAATTAAATAACAAATTTCAGAATTGAAATCTTAATTTTCAGATTCAAATAATAATATTTAAAAATAAAATATCCATTTTAAGACTCAATTAATAATTTTCTGAATTGAAATATTAATTTTGAGAATCCAAAATAATAATTTGGAATTCAAATTTCAACTTTCAAGTTAAGTAATTTCTTAAAATTTAAATTTTAAACTTCAGAATTCAAATATCAATTTTCAAGTTCAATTAAAAATATTTAAAATCAAGTTGCTGATTTTTAGACTCAATACATTTTTCAAAATTGAAATAATAATTTTTAAATTCGAAAATAATAATTTAGAATTCAAATATTAGTTTCTAGATCAAATAAGTTTTTTGAATTTCAATAAGAGTTTTCAGATTTGAAATGTTAATTTTCATATTCAAATAACAATATTTAAAATTGAAATGTCCATTTTAGACTCAATTACTAATTTTCAAACTTGAAGTATTAATTTTGAGAATCCAAAATAATAATTTAAAATTTAAAATTCAGGTTCAAATCAAATGATTATTTAAAATTTAAATGAAAAATTTTCAGAGCTGAAATATAAATTTTCATGTTCACATAAAAATATTCAAAATTAAAATGTCCATTTTTATGATCAATTAATGATTTTTGAATTGAAATACTAATTTTTGGATTCAAAAATATTAATTTAGAATTCAAAATCAATTTTTAGATCAAATAAGTCTTTTTGAACTGAAATTGAAAATATCATATTCAAATAAATTTTTTCAAATTCAAATAATGTTTTAAAGAATTGAATAACAATTTTTAGATTCAAATATCAAGTTTCAAATTCTAATATATTTTTCAGAAAATTAAAAGAACAGTTTTCATAATTAAAATATCAATTTTCAAATTTGAATAAAAAAATTCAAAGTTCAAATCTTAATTTTGAGATTCATTATATGAACAATATACATATGTGTGCATATTTTATATATATATATATATATATATATATATATATATATATAATTTAATACATACATTAAAATACACCCCTATGTCATTGTAGAATACCTTTAGAATATAACTAATTTGGTAACTATTGCAACTAATGGGACATATCAACCTATAAATGGATGAAAATAAATGTAAAATTGATGCAACCAATAGGATGAAATTTCTAATAGTTGCAACATAGTTGTGAAAATGATCAAAACAGTTGAAAGTTGGTCTTGTAATTGCAAATAGTCCCAAATTTAGTTGCAAACGACTACAAGTTGCATGTAATTATAAATGGAATCGTTACATTTTGGCTGATTTCTACTAGTGCATCATGGGTGCAATGAAAAAAGTGGATCCCCATAGGGTCAAAACATTGACCACAATGTAATGTGATAAGCCATGGGCTAAAGGTGGGAGAGGCCCAACCAAATGTGCAATGTAGTGGAAAAAACCTATGAAATCAATTGAAAAAAATGATCATTAAACGAACAAACAACCACACGCTTGTACCTTGCCCCATAGAAGATTTTAAACGTAAGCGATATGAATAAGAAGGAAAGTCAAAGATGACGTTAGAAAAAAAAATGGTCATAATTTCTTTGAAATATTTTTCTAAAGTCAATTTACTCTTTATTTACCAATTGCTCAAAAGGGGGGACACACAATTGCCATTAGGTGAATAAGCTATCATGCCAACCTTAGTGGGTTTGGAAGGATAATGAACTTGATGTGTTTGCTCCTATCACCTCCAATAAAAATGAGTGAAAATCCAACAAAAACCTAAAGGTAATGACAAGGGCAATAGTAATTCAATTCCTTAAATAGGTTTGTGGAGTAATGCACTTTGCAGAAATGAAACTTAACCTTCCACTAGAAATGTGGAGACAAACTTGTTGTCCAAACTAGGGGAGCCTGAGGGCATTTGAAAAAACCTCAGCCCAAAAACCTCTAAAAAAATTCCTAGTAAAACAAAATCAAAAGTAACAAGTTGGCCCTAAAAACCTAAAAGAGGGGGGAAGTTGCAAAACAAATAGGAAAGTCTTTGAGTGAAACACTAAGAAAGGATCCCAAGTGTTACTTGAACATCCCTAACCTAAAAAACACATTAACATGACAAACATTGTCATCCAAAACCTTTTGTAAAAAGGACATGAAAAGAAAGAATCAGAACTAAATGGGATGCCCATGATCTTAATGCCATTGATAAAGCAACAAAGATCATATGGGAAGGTGAACCCATGAGGCAAACCAAAAAGGGCCCAAGCCAAACATTTGTGAAGTTGAACTACCAATCCCACAAAAACCAATTGGGAGACAAAATGATCAAAAGTAAGGGGAACAACATGGGCATGGCCAAGAATATGGGTGTCATGAGCCAAGAAAGGGAAAAGACAGAAGGGAAATTCAAAGAAAAACACAAAACACGAAAATGAGCAAGTGCAAAAAAAGGCCCTACAAGGGGGGTCAACCTAACATGTGCCCACAAATGAAGAAATGATAGACAAATTTTTTGAAAAGGAGTGATGATTGAAAAATAAAAGGAGTTAAAAGGCATAAAATGAATGAAAAAAAAGAAAAAGTTACAACAATTCACCTCCTGTTACTCAAAGCTCTTAAAAGATGGCCATATGCGACATGGTGTTGAAAAGGTTTGATACATCCACCTGAAACACCATCCAAAGTGGTTTGAATACCATGGACCACTACCTCACAACCACCCCTAACTGCCACACCAAATTGATGCGCCAACAATTGAAAAAAAAACATGTCATGAAACTATAGAGATAAAGCCATGTTAACCAATTGATAAAACGCTTCACCACGGTAATTGGCTAGATACCACTTAAAGGCTTGCCCAATACCAAAATCCTAACAACACCAAGAATGTGAACCACAAACTATGGGATATGGCTAATGGCAACTTGGGAATTCAGCTAATGAAGTTGAATGAAACCACTTGTTGAATCCTTGTAATCGAAAAATCTCGAAAATGTTTGAAAACTATGCTTGATGGACTACATATTAACAAATGGGACATGCACAAGAAAACTAACCTAAAAGAATCCATAGAAAGCTCCACATTTATGTTTGGATGAAAATCCATCAAAAAGTTTGAATAAGGGAAATTTAAATTTGAAGGATGTAAGGCTTGTAATGCATAAATTGTTTTTGATGACATTGGACCCAAGGCAAGAAGGGCAAAAGCCCTCGCCGGACATATAAATTCCCTAACATGCCCAAGGGTTAAGTTCCATTCTAACCAGCATGGAATGGGCACAACAAGAGTAGAAATTAGAAAAGGTAAAGTTGTCAACATAGCCTAGTTCGAAAATAAAATCACCACAAAACATGTGTTCAAAAACTTTGCCAGAAATTCCTCCCAATCCTTGGACAAAAACCAATGAAGGTGCACCCTAATCTCCTTACGCCTAGTTGTTCCACCACGAAAGGGAAGCACAAGACACTAGTTGTTTTGTAAGTTAACAATAAGGAACAATAAAATTAAGTGTTAAGCAACCACATCAAACGGGTTTCGAACAAGCTGGTCTAAAAGAAGGTGAAAAACAACATGTACCTCTTGATGCAAAACAAAAAGAATGAGCACATATAATCAAGGTCAAAAAGACCAAAATGGAAAGCACTAAGGGGATCCAATTTGCCAAAATCTAAACCCAAGCTACCATGAGGGGAGCAGGGGTTAGAGGGTTGACTAAAGAGCTAGGGGCACTATCATAATGTAAAGTTTGAAAAACATACAATGCCTATGGTGATGAGCCATTTCATGTTGCGAAAACAAAGTGTCTTAGCCAAAACAAGGGACTTTGTAGTACACCCAAGTATTCCTACCCTAAAAGACGAAAAATGGACACATCAACCATGCGCCCAAAAAATTATGTTCAACTAGAAACGGGTGGGGGGCCCAAGAACTAAAGGAGGTAGGGCCTCCATTAGGAAACCCACCTAATTCGGGTTAATCCACAAGCCCACAAAAAAAAAGTAACCTAAAACCACCTAAAGGCAACTCCACCTTAAAAAAATTATAATAAATATAAAAATAAATAAAAATAAATTTGACCAGTGATAAATGAAAAATGGGAGTAAAATTTGACATCTAAATTCTTTTTTTTTTTTCCCTATTGGAAGAAGACAAAAGCTAGATACTTAAGATAGCGACCTTGTGAAGATTCTTCGAACACATAAGAATTAAAATGAATAGAAGAAAAGAAGATTGATTTTTTGCTAACATTCGTGTATCTCTTTCAATAATGTTACTATGACAATATGAAAGCCACATTCAATCCCAATACAGTTCTACATTTTATCCCTTTCTTTATTTTCTTTTTCACGCTCTCCATTGTGCACTTCACATCTTGTGCATAACAAGTGATCCCATTCATTCTAATTGTAATCTTGAACATTTCTTCCAAGCCGAAACAAATTGTCATGTCATAGCTATAGTAATAAATAAAACTATAAATAACAAAATAATTAACCTAAGTTAGTTAATACTTCCAATAATAATTTTATTATATTTTAGTATCTATGTATTTCTTTTTTAAAATTACTAAATAAATCTATTAAATTCTTATTATATCATTAAATTATTTTCAAAGGATTGATGTATTTATCAAAAAAAAAATTTATTTTAATAAATCGTAATAACTCTAACAAGTGACATAATAATATACATAATAATAATCAAATAGCTAACCTACGCTAGCTACAAATTACATTATTATTATTATTATTATTATAAGTAATCAATTGTGGAGTATTACTAAATTATAATAATTACTGAAATATATATATATATATATATTAATCTCAATTTTTTAATTAATTAGAATATTATTATAAAAATGCAGAAAATATTTTCAAAGTAAAAATATACTTATTAAAAATAAAAATATTTATTTTAATAATTCATAAATAACTATAATGAATGAAGTAATAATATGAATAATAAAAATAAAATAATTACCCTTGGCTACCAACTAGTTATTTTTATTACTAAATATTTATATTGATATTTATTATTAACTATAAAAATGATAAAGGGAATAATTATAATAAAATAGTTAGATTAGGCTAGATTTAAAATGTATTATTAGATTTTTAAAAGTTAAAAATTAAAATTATTAATTATTAATTACTAATTATTTCAGTTATTATTATTTTTTTGGTTATTTAGTTATTAATAATTAACTAATTATTTCAATATTAATGATTAGTTAATTTTTATTTACTTAATTATCATATTTACTTATTTATTTATTTATATGTACTTTATTCATTAATTTATTAGTTGACTACTTAGCTAATTAATTAGTTAGTTAGTTAGTCATTTACCTACTTAATTATATATGTTTCAAGATGATAATGAAAACCAAAACATATGGGATAAATGTTTTTGGTCATAAAAATAGTTTGTTACTAAAAATGTATATTTGTAAACTAATTGTAATTATAAAGTTTATCCCATATGTTTTGGCTTTCATTCTCATTTTGAAAAGTATATAAACAAGGTGTTTTGCTTTACATTTTCATATTTAAAAACATGGACATATGGGATGAACAAATAAAAAAGGCGTAACCCAAAATAAAATATAAATATTCAAATACTTACACCTAACTACTTACCTCCCTAACTTACCTACCTACCTACCTACCTAAATAGGTATTTAGCCTAGGTAGGTAAGTAGGTCCTATTTAGACATGTGTTTAGCCTAAATGGGTGGGTGAGTGGGTACTTAGTTTAACCTACATACTTAAATGTTGATTTAAATTTATTTTGGAAAAATTCAATTAATATTCCACATGTCACAATCTAAAACCATCCAAACATAAAAATTAAACGTTTGGAATTATTTCAAAATTATAATAAAAATATTTTTAATCATAAAGTTCAGACACATGGCAACACATAACTTGTTCCCATTGTTCACAAAAATAGTCACATCCTAGTTATAAGCGACAATACATATATGACTAGTTAAAGGATGAAGGTGTATTTCATTGATTTTTTCTTCATCCAAAATTTTTTGTCGTTTGAAACTATTATCAATGCGACTTGTCCACGATGATTATTAAGATTTTAGTTACTAATGGCGCCTACGACTAAAAATGAATTGCAAGGACCAATTGCAAAATGACCCTTTTCTATTAATGTATGGCTTTTGGGTTTTGCTTCAAAACAACGCCAATTCTTGTGGTATCATGCTAAAAGTTCATGAAATAACAGTTCACAATACACTACAATAGAAAGTTGGTTTTTTATAATACCCTATCACCATTCCTAGTTTGGTTTTTGTCAATATGGTCATTGTTCCTCCAAGACTGAATAAACTCAAAGTCTATCCTTTATGTTTGGTCAGAAAGACTATAATTTGTGCACACTCAAGATTTGTTGAAGTCGAGTGCATTTGATTTCTTCAATTTTGAGTGCAATGTGCTCACAAGTGTTTTGTCTTTCACCATTTGAATCCACAAGGATGTTGTAACATCTAAGTGTTTGTTTCAAAATATATGTCAATGGTTGATGTATTACTATGGAATGGGCTAGTTCCACCCTAGAATGTAGGAACACCAATAGGATGAACTATTGTTAATGATCAATTCTATAAGGGCCTATTTCAGAATGTGAATGGTTTTCCCCACCATCAATTCACATGTCAAGTTTTTTTTTCCACTATGGAATCACATTACACCTCAAAATGATTGCACCAAAACTAACAAATGGTTGCCTGTGACAGCTAAGAAAATGTTTGAATAGGACATTCCAAATGGTTACATATTATGGAACATGTTATTGCACAAGGAAACATGTCAAATGAAGTAGGATGAAATGATGTTCCATCTAGTGGTATTAAATTGTACCATGGCTTATTTGAAAGTGTCCATGACCTTTGATTCCCAAAATGAGTGAAATTGATAGAACCAAAAATGGAACCAGCAAATGAGCCACTTATTACATCGAAGAAATTTTTTTCAAAAATACATGAATACCATTTATTGTTTAGGGCTTGCAACTAACATCACCCTAAAGCAATAGTGTCACAAATCATAATACCACAATTTCTAACATTGCAAGTTATCATCAACTTGATAAACATTATTTCAACATGTTCACACATGACATTAATTAATAACTAACATTGACTTATCTTTTTGGAGTTTGCAATCTGGTTCACATTTTTAAAATATTTTTCCCCCTACCTTTTGGAAAGACATAAACATAATTAAAAATAGACAAAGACACATGCTAAACATTGAAATAGGGCAAAATGATAACACTTGTGGAGTGCATGAAAAAAATGAGTTATATAGGAAGTCAAGTAGGTGTTTAGGGTCTAGGAACCCAAGAAGGGTAGGGCAATGTTCATAATTTTGTTAATGTAGTTCACATGTAAGTCTATCCAAACCCTAATTGTAGAACTATTAACAAGACAAATCAAATCATGGCTAAACAAATAAATGTGAACAATCGACTGACATTGATAGACAATCCATTACAACTTTCAACATAATAGTTGCATGTGCACCTCCATTTAACAACCTTCCAAGAACCACATGGCACCATCCCCACCATTCAAAAAAGTCATTAAACCTTAACCCTAATCATCCCAAGCAACAGTACATGTGGTTAGATGGTTGCTCTTCACAATTCAAAAGCAAAATTCCATGGTTTTTTTATTAACCACTACCCATTTCTAACTAGGGGGTGTACATTATTGTGGAGTTTCTTTGGGACAGGTCATGGTAAAAGGCTTCATGATGGTGCTAAAATAGTTCTAAAAATATTTATTAAGCAAGCTCAATTGGATGCAAGTGGCCCCAAATTGTAAAATGTAGAAGATGTGGTTGAACTTCAGGGCTAGCAGTTGAGTTTGCAACTTGAGACTTCATACATAAGACATATGAGCCAAGTAACATGTGTGTTTTGGCATGTGAAGATTTCAAAGGTTAATTGACAAACCATTTACACATGTGACAACATTAAGGGATGTTGCAAAATACATTCAGTTAAATCTTTTAGTGGCAGTGATGTCAACAAGTTGCTCAAAACAGACCTTGCTTGCTTCTAATACCACTGTTTGGATTCCAATTTCATAGCTTGTGTGAATTTGGCATGGACCAATCCTTGGGATATAGAAATCGTTAATTCCAATAATCTAGGTTATGTTTGTTCTGTGATTCAAACAAGTGAAGATGAAAAAGAATGGGATCAATTTGGTGAATCTGGCAAGTATTTGGCTCATTGCTTAACGGCATGTGATAACTTTACAATCAATGTTGAAGAAGATAATGAGGAAGATGTGAATTTCTATATTCTTCTTTGCACACAAGCAATGCATAATGTGAAAAAGGATTTTACAGACCCTTGGAAGATAAAATTTAGAATTTAGGTGACATTGTGGCAGGAAGGTATTATCAAAAATGGGGCACGAATGAGGCTAGTTATGTGTTTTTGAGAAGATCTCCAATAGTTTTTTTTACATGTTTCCCATGTCAAAGCCATTACATTTCCTATGTTGCCTTCCAACCATAGGGTTTCTGGCAATGACTAAGTTTTTACCTTGCTAGAGTACTCATTTTGTGGTATTATGCAAGCTCTTACTACTTTAGATGAAGATCTTGATTAAAGGTGGATTACATACCTTGTCAGATGTTCTGAAGGCTTTGGTTTAATCATGAACTTCAAACTATTTTGATTTGTTATGGAAAGCTAGTCTTTGTGTATGTGTATGTCATGCATTGAACTGACTCTATTGTTTTTTGGGGTTCACATTTTGTAACTTGTATATATGGACAAGTTTTTATTCAACCCATTTATATGCCATTTCTTATTTTGACATTTGCCTGATAGATTGTTGGTATGTATTCGCAGTAGTCTTTGTTACATATTGTGCCATGGACTTTGAATTTTTTAGAAGATGTACAATTTAACACTAAAAATTGGGGAGTGGAGGTCACTATGACCACTAAAGAGGTCATTATATCATGTTTTCTATCCATTTTTTTTTTCTTCTTGTTTTCTTACCCCAAATGTCATGAATGAATGTGCTTACATCATGGTTCTTGATTTCACATCATGGTGGTAGGTAGTGGAGATGTTTTGTTTTGGCAAACTACAAGGTATGTTATTGAATTGAGGAAATTTTTTAGGTCAAGCCATAGTTTTCCACTAGTTCCTTGTTTGATAACATATTTATTTTTTCTAAAAGCACATCAATTAGCTTATATATATTCTTATGAATCAGTCTTATAGATCTTATACAATTTTTTATTATAACCATGCTTGATCTGTTGATGTTGAAATTATGATCATCATCATCATAGTATTTTGGCAGAAAACTGTTTGGCAATGCATCTCTATAGTTTGATACATATAGGCATAAAGAGGAGCTTTGCATGAGAGTTGATTCATATTCAAATGTAAGTACCTTAAACAAGCAAGCATTTGGAATTGGTATTGTGGTGCAGTTACTAGAAAGGTCCGCATATGATTTTTTCATAAACAAAGCATTACTGATTTTCAGACCCAAAAGGAAAGCTAGGTAAAATACCTAGATGTGTTAAAAATTTATTCATTTAAAGTGTTTGCAATGCTTAACATCTTAAGATGGCACCCACCAACCTTGCATTTTTCCTTGGCCTATGATTATGAACTTTAGAATTTTGTTTGTATTAAATACATTCGATAAAACCAACCACCTAGTATAAATATAAGAGAATGAGTTGTTATTCTTGAAATTTTTCTGAACAAGTAAGTCCCCTCATGCTGAATTTTTTTTGCCTTAATTTTTATACTATCATGGTCTCTTTTAACTTCATTGGGTTATTTATCAAATCTTTTTTTGACTTTACTAGTGAGTTCCAAGTCTTTTTTGCTGAACATTCTAAAAGTGAGGGAAGGAAGGCTTGGACACATTTGCAGATTAGACATAAATGAAGGGCCAAGCTCAATTGAAAAAATCACCAAAATGATCAGGCTTCAATTTGTTAGGTTTCTGAATTCAAAATTCAAAATTTCACACCTAATTGTTTTTGGGAATATGAATTTTGTCGATGTTGTTAATGACATCAATGATGTCAACCTAAGATGACAACTTAGGGATGCAAATTATTGAACTACTCCTTAAATGAAAAATCAAAGATTTTGTTGCCATTCGCACCAAGCCCTTGGATGACCAACAATCATTTTCAAAAGGATGGATAACCAACAAAATGGGTCGAATGGAGTCAAAAACAATGGGGTGGATGATGAATCAAAGAAGAAAGCTTTGTTCCAAGATTGGTGATGGTAGTGAGCTTTCACGTTCACTATTGTTTCATGGCAATGGAGATTGCACCCTTGTTCATATATTTGATTTTATAGCAATGGGTATGAAGTTGCTTTTGGAAAATGAATCCAAAAAGTTTCTCAAAACCAAAATATTTTGGCACTTCAAAGTGCTTACTTTTGATAGTGATAGCAAAGTCTTCAAAATGGCAATGGTGGGAGTTCGATGAAAATCACATTCAAATTTCTTCTTCAATTGAATTTATAAGAAAAGTTTTGAAATTTCTTTTCTTAGGCACTTCCAAAAAATCCAAACACAATGAACATCAAACAATATTTTAATCAAACCTTAGTTTTGATGTTTTCTAATAGAAAATGGAAATGAAGATGGTGGTGTAGTAATAGCAATGGCAACACAATAGGAGTGATGGCAATGGCAACATTGATGGTAGTGTTTTATTTGTGTTGAGATTTGCTCCCCTCCATAACATGCCATGTGCTTGAGAATTTTGTTTTCAACACTATCAACAAAATAATGGTTTTAATATTTTCCAACAACCTCTTCTTTTCCAACACCTTTCTTTTGGACTATTTATGAAATAAAAATTGCTAACTTCAGTAGCTTGTTGGTCTTAAGCTAGTTGAGGGTTCAACTCCTCCATTAGCTTTTTCCTATAACAACAAAAACCTTTAGCCTTTCAACCATGGATTTCTCACATGAACACCCAAAATAAATAAAACTTTGAATCTTTTGGATCTTAGTCCAAAATGATTTTTCTTCAAAGCAAAGTGCCTTAGGTCCCTTCTCTTTTGTCAAGTAAAAAATAAGTTCCTTCACAAACTATATTGTAAACAAAACTTTAAAACATTTTATCATAAATAAGATTAGTCATAAAATATTGCAATGAAGTTGATTACAATGAACTTCCACAAGCTTTCAATTTAAGTTAAATCAAACTATATGATCAACTATGATTCAACAAAAAAGAAATAACACAATGGAAGGAAGGCTTTTATAACCTTCGTAAACAAGCTACCAAATATCCTCTTTCACACTGGATGAAGATTAACATGGGTTGATAATGAAAAGTAATGCTAGGCTATGTGGGATGACCTAGCCTAATATGACAATGATCTTGAATTGATTGAATCTAGAAATATGAAAAATGTTAAATGAATACATTTATACTTCTTAATTCCACTAATGAAATTAATTAATAGATTTAAGAATAACTTTTTAACATAATTAAAATTACAATGTCCTCAATAACTCAAGAAGTCGAAATGACTATAATTTGTTTAAATGTAATTATTATTTACTTTAAAAATTTTAAAATCAAAGAAGAAACGAACAACTCAAAACCTAGGCAACAACAATGGTGAATTAAGGTTCACATTGTTCCTTTTGACAAATCTGTTCCAATCCAACTATGGGCTTCTCTTGCTCAACACTATATTGCTTCATTTTGTTGTAGTTCCTTGTCATCTATTCATGCTCGATTTGAAGAATCTTTAAGTCACTACAATTCTTTCAGTTTAGTTGGTTTAGATCATTGTATTCATGTTATAATTTTTTTGTCTTCCTTACAACTTGTTTGACTTTAATAAACCTCACAATCAAGTTATGATTCTCAACTTGTACCTTGGCCAATTACCTTTTTATTACAACCAATTTTTTATTCGATTTTTTAAGGTTTGATGAGGAGTGGTCAATTTTAGATTACAGGTTTGAATTAACTTTTTTTGGGTATTTTTTTCTTAATATGATCACACTCAACATTAAAATTGGTAAATCCTTCCAAGGTATTTAACTAGGTATTGGCATTTTGAATAGTTTGTGCAAAAAACATATTAATTTGTCTTAGGCTTTTTATAAAAGTGTTAGGTACTGGGTTTCAAGAATGGTTAAAAACTAAAGATCAAAATAATTCAACAAGAAGGCATCTAAACAAAATTGCTTTCGTAACAGGTTTTAAAACTTTTATAGGTTATAGTACAAATTCAAGAACATGTAAAATAGTTGGTGGAATTTCAAGTATTTGTTCCTCATTCTTTTTAGGTTCTCCTTTAGAAATTACATGAGTTTTTTCTGGTTGTGTTTCATTTTCAATCCCACAACTAATTTATTCTCATCTTCCTCTAATTCAACAATTAAAACTTGTTCATAGGTTCACACCTTCTTATTGGGTGGGAAAATAATTGGTCCAAGATTAAACCAATCCTAAAATGTTGGTCGCTTTGTACATGGCATACAAGCAATGGTGAAGTAGCTACAAATTGCACTTACCTTCAGTCCTTCAAGAATTTTTCCTGGGTCAAGCTTAAGTGAAAATTCTTGCCCCTTGAAAACCTGATTGCGTTTACCTATTGCTTGTACAAGTTCATTGCATGATGATGTTTTCTTGATGAAATTGCTCAAGATAGAAGAAATCATTTCCTTAACACAATGTTAATAACCAACACTAAGTAGCAAATTGTAACTTTTTTAATACCGGTTACTAAACTCGTTGCAATTTGATTTTGATGATTTATCCACTAGGTTAATTCAACTAGCATATGAGTAAGGTTAATAAAACACTAGTTGGTTTTTTGGGTTCTATTTGCCAAATCAAAAGTAATAGCAACTTGGTTGCTGAAATAGGCCCTAATTAGTTATTGAAATTCTTTCTAGTAGATGACTAACAATATTATTACAAATTGAGGATTAAATTCCTCCTTCATGCGTATTATGTTCTATTGTTCATTTTCAACAAAGGCATTAGAGCCCACAATTATCTTCAACGTAGTTTCAACATCCTTGATTAATGCATTTGCAGCATCACATGTTCCTTTAGAATAAATACCACTTGAGCTGTTAATGAATTAATACATGGTCAATGACATTAGTAGAAAAACAAGGTTTTGAAACTACCATATGCAACTAAATTTTTGTTCCACCCAACATTGTAACTAAAAATTGGTTTAGTTGCTTGAAACAAGTTTCATCTAATTTGCAGTTACAACCAACAATTAATATAAGACAAGTATATATGGTGGGGATAAACAATTTCATCCATCCATATTTGAGATAAACAATTACAAATGCGATTGGAGTGCAACTATAGTTGTCACCTTTGTGAATGCAACATGTGTCATTTAATCTAACTAGTGCTTTGAAAATGTTCTTATTTAAATTACATGTTTGGATTTTCATCATGTATGGATTTATAGTCTCCAAATACACCATTTGATTAATGGTCATCAAAATTTTGACACATGGTTCATAATCTCACGATCAATGGTTGTTCATTGATGCTACATCATTATACAATTGGTGAAATTCAAGGCTAGGAATGAATTCATTGGCTACACATTGATTGTAACACATGGCAACGTTGAAAACACTTGATTTAGCCACATCTGTAGTTTCTATTCTAAAAGTTGCAATTGATATGAAGCACACAATTTCATGGCCCATGTGTTGCTTTCACAAGGATTATAGGGTTAGGGTTTAGGTAGTAATCTAACTTGTGGCACATGTTTTTAGTCAATCTTGGATCCTCCATCGAACTTACATTCTTGTACACATCTTGTGCAATGGTAAAGTTTTGAATGAAAAAAAATCCCTTAGATTTAACAAAATGGTGTTTTAGGGCATCAATGTTAATTTGCCAGAATGACATCACCTTGGGAAAGCTGACATCATTTAATTGTTGCCTTTTCGGATTTTGAGGGTGGGTCAAATGATTTTAGGTTTAAAGTTTTTGAAACCACATTAAAAGTGTTATAGAGCTATTGCATTCCCTACCACAACATTGGGTGACTCATATGCATATCCTCGAGCTCAAGTTTTTGTTGTAGATTGTAATTATACAAGTTCCACATCCATGTCTTTGGCACATTTTTGTTGAGGTGTCTTTGACTTCTGAAACCACAATGTCGATGGTTGTCATCAAGTCTCTACGACATTTTGGACTGTGGAATTAACTATTGAAGATGATCTTCAAGCGTCCATCAACCAATGATGTACCAAGGTGAGAACCACCCATTGATGCAACTTGTTGGATCTCTAACCCCATATGATTTTCCAATTTAGGGTCTTTTAATTATTAGGCTACTTCATGTGTTTAGTTTGCTAAACCATGTAGAATTGAGTTCTGTGTTTGCTAGACCTTTTCTAGCGAATTGATGTTGTCTACTTCTTATGTTTCTAGTTGCACCATTTCCAATACCTAGACCTATAATAGATTCACATCATGCCCAACAACAACACTAATGGCTAAGTCATCAACCTTAAATTTTTTGACAGGTATATAATTTTGGTATTTCACATTCACTAGCTTTCAAATGCATGCACTATTCTATTATGTTGCCTAAGGATCAAAGATATCTTTCACAAAAATCTATATATCTATAGCTACAAGCTTTGTTTTTTCATGTTTCTCTTCCAAGCATGTGCGTGATTTTAATGAGTTCTGGATATCCTTTTGTTTGTGATAGTGCCTACTCCAACACTTGCATCTAATGCAAACTCATGAGGAACTTTAATGCTTGCACTTAATGGAACATCCTCTGTGGGAGAGCCACAAGTTCAATCCAATCATTGAAATGTTCCACCATCACAAGGACATATTTTGTGCCTCATGATGTGGTTATTAATGGGCCTGTAAAATCCAAATTCCATTTATAGCCTAGTCCCATAATGGGCAAAGGCTTCAATTGTGGTGATAGTGTGTTGAAACTTGACCTCACATGATCACATGTTCCACACCTACCCACATAAGTAGCCACTTGTTAGCATGTGCCTACCCACCAATATTGATTCCACAACATTAGTAAGTATGTTGCACACCAAAATGACCTAGCTCTTCATGCACATGCCTAATGAGTTGTGGGTGCTGATGTAGCCTTGGGACCATTTTTCTAATCCCATCCGACCATTTGTGAAATAATAGACCTCCTTCCCAATGGAAACTAATTATTCTATGTGTTATTCAGCCTCACTTTTGGGGCCATGTGGCATCAATGAAATATATCTTATGTTGTAGGCAATATAAGACTCCATGGTCCTTTCACACATTGGTGCTACCCTGAGTTTCTTCCACCTCTTGGCCATCTAAAACATCATTTCTAAGATAATTTGTTATTAATTTACCAGATTTTTCTTCAACCATCCATGCCAATATGCAAAATTTGCCATCCATGCATTTGGTCCAAAATACCATGCCATTGAGCCCTTGCTAAATCTTCTTGTAATGGGCTTGGATTATGACTCAAACCATTTGCATCCAAGTTTGAAATCATGCCTTGTGAATGATTATAAAATCATACTCTTGCAATAGTAATGTTCATCTTGCTAATTTCCTTCTCAATTTGTTCGATTCAGTGAACCATTTGAGTGACAAATGGTCGGTCACTAATGTGAAGGTTTGGCCATACAAATAAGGACAAAAATGAACCAAAACCTACACCACTACTAGACATTCCTTTTCATATGATCAATATTTGGGTTCATCTTCATTAGGGTGTAGTCTCATTAATGCACACACAAGCAATTGTAACTGATGTTTGGTTTTGTGTATCTAACATTTAAAAAAAAAAAAAGAACTCCAAATGGAATTGCTTTCACATAATGTTACAATGTATTGTTATATATACTCAAAAAGTTTGAAATCAATCTAATGAATGAAAAATACCCAAAATCATTTTGAAAGCATTGTAACTAGTGTGTTTAAATAGTAAAAGGACTTGTAAATGGATTTGATTTTTTTTTACAATGACATATTTTTAGAATTTTTAAAATGTAAACCATAACATAAAAGTGTGATGAAATTTTTCAAATTAAAATTTTTTTTTAAAGACTTTTGTTCAAAATATTCCAAGAGTATTTTGGAAGAAACACCCAATAAGCAATCACCCAAGGGGCGAGTGTGGTTCATGATATCCCATTTGCACTCATTATTTTTTTTTGATGCATAAGCAATCACATATTCCTTGCCATGATCATCTTTTTGAGTCAACATAGCTCCAAGTCTAAACATGTTCCAATCGGTGTGTAATTGGAATGGAGGATGTGTGTCAAGTTTCTTAATCATTGGTTATGTTCCTAGCTTTTACTTCAAAGCATCAAATGCTTCATTTTGGGTAGCACCCCATTCCCAATTATTTCTAGTTGATGTCAATTGAATAAGTGGTTTTGCAATTTAATGTTAAAATTTCAAACAAATCTACAATATTCGTTTGTTAAGCCCATAAAAGTGCACAATCTTAGCACATCAGTGGGTATGGGAATTCTATTGAAGGCCTCTACTTCAGCTTGTTGAACCCTTAAACCTTCTAGTGTGATCATGGTAAGGGAACCTATCATGGAAAAACTTGCATTTTCCATGGTGCAAACATAGTCCCCAAGCTTGAAGGTGTTTAAACACTTGTTGCAAGTGTTTAACATTCTCCTCTAGTGTATGACTAAAGATGATCACATCATCTATGTAACACCTTGTACAAGACGAGCCCTTAAGGATTGGATCCATCACATGTTGAAATTTAGTTGATGCATTTTTCAATCCAAAAGGTAGGAATTTCCAAATGGGTATAAAGTATCCTTGCATCTTCATCACCCCAAAATGTAGTCTTCATTCGATCCTTTATCCTCAATGAAAGTTGGTGATATCTAGATTGAAAATCCAATGTACTAAACATATTAGCCTCACCCATAGAGTCAAATAACTCTTCTAGTGTTGGCATTGGGTAATCATTAGCCTTGGTTTTTTTGTTTACTGGTCGGTAGTCACCACACATGCATTGTTTTGTAAAATTGCTGTAAACACCCTAGTTTTATTGGATTAATTTAATTGTAATTTTGACCATGGATTTAAAAAATAGGAAAATTTTGTAATGGAAGATTTATTTTCCAATTTGACTATGTACCTCACTAGTAATTAATACATTGGAAATAGTAGGTAATGTTTTGTAATTTTGACCATGGATTTAAAAAATAGGAAAATCTTGTAATGGAAGATTTATTTTCCAATTTGACTATGTACCTCATTAGTAATTAATACATTGGAAATAGTAGGTAATGTGTATTAAATGAGTAAATAATACATAGGTTTGTGGAGGAAGGTTGAATAATGTTCTTAAGTTGATTTAGCTAATTGCAAAAAACAAAAAAAACAAAAGATGGTTTACCTTTTACTAGGGGTAAATTATCCTAAAACCTGGTTGTTTTCAAAAGATTAGGATGAAAAATTAAGATGATTGGGCCAAGTGGATGGAATTGACAATGATTAAGTTTAAGGGATTGATCAAGATAACCGAGATAAGAAAAATGATGAATCTTCCAATTTCCATTTGGCATGAGGATTGTTATTTTAATTTGATTACAAAATGAAAAAAATCTACAACTTTAATTGGGTAAAAGAATTATCATCTTAACATGATTGGAGGATGTGAATCATCCAAACTTTTATTGGAACATAAAAGGAAAACATGCTATTGATTGGAGGAAAATATTTTCAAAAGTTTTCATTGAATCTTAAGGGGAGGAAACTCCATGAGAGGGTTTTATGTGTGGTCTTTTCACACTTTCATGGTCTTTTAACTAGGTTTTTCCCCTCTCTTTTGTGAAGAAGGATCTAAAAAGACATAATTTAAGGGAAAGACAAGATGAAAGGTGGTAGAAATATAAGTGTATTGAAAAAAAAATGGGAGGTGAAATGTTGTAATCTTACTTTTTATTCAACCATTACTAAACTTTTAGACTTTTTATTTAATTTTCATAGTTTCTAGATCCATTATTATTTTTGGTTTCAAATTGGAATAATCATGGAATAGTAGTCAAGGCATATATGTTAACCAAATTTTAGCATCATTGGAGTTGTGGCGAAATAGATCCATTTGTTTGAGCTATAGGGGTCACCATCAAGATAATTGTAAAACTATTTTTTCTAAGTCATGTGTTAGATTCACATTCAATTATTAAGACTTGCATGTGAATTTTGTTTTGTAATTATGGATGTGGTTGTTAACTTTCTAACAAGCCTATGGTTGTAAAATTTGGAGGTTGTATGATTTGGAGGTCCTTTTGAGTGACCAAAAGTTTACTGTCACCCACTATTAGGATTCATCTTTTCAAAGTTGTGTGGCACACCTTTGTTTTTATCCTTGAGCCATGAAACTTTGAGTGTAATTAGTTGAGTTCATCACATTTCTTTTGAGCTATTGCTTGTGAGATTTGAAACTCAATTGAAAACTTGATAAGATTTCAAAGGTTGTGAGTGTTATGGCTATGTGTAACATTGACAATTGTGCACAACATAACTTGAATATGTGTTGCTTTCAACCATTGAAGAGGTTTGGGTTGATTTTTTTGCATGTTGTTAAAACTAAATTAGGATTGTAACATGTTTTAAATGATAACATTAAAATGAAAGTTAATCTTAGCACTCGTCTAAGTGGAAGGGATACATGCCCACAACTACAATCTTCAATCATGCATTAAATGAAAACCTAAACATCCTCCTCCTCTCATTCTAGATTCTTACATGATTAATAACACCATTTTATGTCTTTTTGTTAAATATTATAAACTTGGCAAGTTATTCAAATATAATCAAGTGCATTGAGAATACAATTCCAACTTTAGATTCACAAATGTTATTATACATGATGTTTGAATTCAATCACCCGTTTAACAAACTATATCATTAACCAATCATCATCAATATAATATTTCAATCCACCTTCCAAACCCTTATGTGATATGATGCACATGTTATGCAAATGGTTTGCAAAAATATCACACAAGTAACTTGTATTAGCCAACATTCAATTGGAGAAGCAAACTTCAAACTTACGAGCTCAAGTTCAAGACTGGAAAGGTCAATTTGAAGTGGCAAAGGCATAATTATGCAAACCAACCCAAGTTTTACATGTTCAAATGTATGATAAGTTCAAAGAGTTTGAGGAACTATTGTTATATAACATTTTGGTTCAGAATTAGGCCTTGGGTGACAAGAATCCTAAGTGGAAGGAGTCGTGGCAAATGGTATATGAATTTGTGAAGGAACAAATCCAAGAAAGCATGGAGTTAGTTTATGCTGATGAACACGTTTATTAGCTAGAGCTATAAGTTTACCATATTAGATTTCAAGTACATACCACCAACATTTGTATATGTTGCATTGGAGGCCAACACAAAAGCAAAAGGTGTGGCATCATTGCCAACTTTGGAATTTGAAAACCAAGGTGAACAACTTGTCGTGATAACTAAACTAGCTAATCTTATTATAAGAGGAACTAATTTAAAACTTACACCTTTACCTATTATTATTGAATTTCCAATGACAAAAAAATTCAATAATTCAATCTCTCTTATATCTTTAAGTCTATAAATTATCAAATTGCAATCATGCAACCTTATTCATTGAAAGCTTCCACTAATATTTAGATTGCATGCTAATTCTTCAAAGAAAGTTTAATTTTATTTTATTGAATTTTCAATTATAAAATATTAAAAATTCAATAATTCTTGCATTGTGGGTCTAAACATTATGAAACCACTTCAATGCACCCTTCCTCATGGAAAACTTTATGATGGTATCAAAAGAACAATGAAGATTGTCATGGTTTAGGATATCTAAATATGACAAAACAAACAAACAACTTTCGTTACTACCATAATATTTACGATGGTTAGGCATTAATTAATTAATTAATCAAAGATTTGAAAAGTTTGACAAATATTTTCTTGCTACATTAAAAATCTAGAAAATGGTATAAGGAAGTGGTGACCTTTGAACCACACGATTTCCTACATCTTTAGAAATCATAGCAGGATAAAACAATCACTAGATGTCACTTATGATTATTAAGGTCTTGTGCATCCTATTATCTAGGTGCTAACACTATGTTTATGCTACATATTAGATTTTTAATCCAATTGTTAAATAAGAAAGGATTGATAGGACAAATCTTCTCTTAATTAGCCAACGAACATCACTTATGACCATTCTTATGTCCCTTACTACCATTATCATCCTTGCCTAAACATAATTTTAAAAAAAAGTGAAATATTGAATTATATAGTATTATTTTTTCTATAATGGGATGGACCATTCTTAGTAGTTAGTTTTTGGTTAACCAAAAAAATTCCCTCCCTCATTTGGCACCACTATATTAGACTTTAGGATGGACCCAAAAACAAACCAAAAAAAAAAAACTCGGTCATTCTTAATAATTAGTTTGATGGTGAACAAAAAAATGACCCTCACTCATTAGGTACTAACATAGTAGGATGGACCGTAAAAAAAGAAAAAGAAAAAAGGAACTCAGTCATTATTAATACCCATAGCCTAGCGTTAGTTACCACATGGACAAAACAAATAATATTTTTTTCAAAAATTAATTATTATTTTTTGAATTTAAAAAAATATTATTTTCTCATGATCTACTATAATATTGTCAGTGAAATTATTCAGATTGTAGCCAGCAATGATAATTAAGATGATTTTGGACACTTCAAACTTCATATTTTCATGAAAATTTGTTTCATTATTTTGAAGATTATTTAATGAGAAAACTGACCCTAGGGTAAAGTAGCTAGTTATATGGGTTTAGGGTTTTAGGGTGCGCCCCCCTCACTCCTTAGGTACTACCATAGTAGGATGGACCACTGGAAAAGAAAAGAAAAGAAAAGAAAAAGAAAAGAAAAGAAAAAAGAACTCAGTCTTTCTTAATAGGTAGTTAGTTTTTTTGGCTAACAAAAAAAGTGTCCCGCACTCCCCTAATTTAAAACTTGGAAAAAGAAAAAGAAAAAACCAGTAAAGAATAAGAGTGCTGGGAGCTTAGGAAGAATATACTATGTAATGGTCTCGCCCCTGCCCATTATGTTGCGTAATGTGCCAGGCAACAAACCGAACATAATGGGCAAATGGCGAGACCATGACATTAAGAACAGTTTTAAAAAAACATTCATGATAACAGACACATTTGGTCATTACAATGAGTGAATGATGAGCATCAGAAGATTATGTCAAATAATGTGCTCAAGAAAATGACATAATCTGCCACCCCAGACTTTAACGTTAGGAACTAATACAATGATTTTTTTTTTAATTTTTAATTTTTTTTCTGGCAAAAATTCGCCATTTTGCTATTAAAAAAAAGGTCCCAAGTACCCATGGTGAAGAGAAATTTTTGAAAAAATTCCCAAAAGGTCATCACATTTTGAGGAAGAAAGTTATCAAATTGTTAAGATTTTTTTTTTCTTTTTTTTTTTTTGAGGATTCGGGCAGATTTTTAGCTTTCTTCTTCTGAAATATACACATATTTAGGTAATAAGTTATATCGGTTTGCCAACATGTAACAGGATTCCTAGATTTTCTATTTTTTAATTTGTCTCGTAGCCAGATTTGGCTGGCCGATCGCCACTTTTGGTACAACATGAGAAAATTGGGAGGCAAAAAAAAAAAAAAAAAAAAAAAACAGGAAAAAAAGGCAAACCAAAACAAATGGGCTTATGAAAAAACTCCAAAAAACCTTCAAACTATTCAAACATCTCTGAACCCATTGGGAAACCCCGAAAAAAAACTGATAAAAAAACTGAAAAAAAA
>Ga0116229_10004640_pt1 | contig 22537 bp, 16 predicted proteins | sample S1TSphgellanicum_3_FD_87313 | JGI IMG/M metagenome (GOLD analysis project Ga0116229, IMG submission 87313) | Host-associated microbial communities from peat moss isolated from Minnesota, USA - S1T2_Fc - Sphagnum magellanicum MG | ecosystem: Host-associated > Plants > Peat moss > Unclassified...
AAAAAAAAAAAAAAAAAAAAAAAAAAAAATTAAAAAAAAAAAAAAAAAAAAAAAAAAAAAAAACCAAGGAAAAACACAAGAAAAAAAAACAACCTAACTAACCTAAAAAAGGAGGCTAGCAAGAGAGTGAGCACTTTTGACATGTTTCAAAAGATCACCTAAAATGTAAAGACCAAAATAATGAAGACAAAAGGTGTCTCGAACTAACAAGGGTTGAAAAAAAAAACTACACCCAAAACCTCAAGAAAACAAGGCCAAGTAACCCACCAAAAAAAACAAAACAAAACCCTCTAAAATAATATTTATTAATTAATTAATAATAAATAAAATTTTAAAAAACAACTGAAATTTTCCTAAAAGAAAGGACTTTCTTGCAATTGCAGGAGCTCGCCAGGAGTCATTGCCCAGTCGTTGCAAGAGCGCAACAGCAAAGACTATTGTTTGTCTTTGGCGCAGAATTGTTGGTGTTGCAGGTCGGTTTCTCCTCAGCTATGGCAGATGCTACTACTCTGCACCACCGAGGATCCGTTGATCAGCCTCCTGCTGCTGCCGCTCGTCTAGATCCAGTAGCAACTGCTGCAGACCTATCTCCAACTCTGAGTATCAAATGGCGCAAGCTGTTATTGTTTGCTACGCTTTGTTCGACCCCTTAGTTGCGGCTGCTGTGCTTGCTGGACGTGGAGAGGCGGATGCTGAAGTCCATCCAGCGCTGCAGCTGAGGCCATCTCTTCTATCGGCTCCTACTCTTGCAGTAAGCTTCTCAACAGTTGTGGTCATTCCTTCTCCGCATGTGTGAAGCTTTTTTTCCTTCACCGATCAATTCTGCCCTAAGAGATGGCCGTCGTCTAGCCGATCTACCAGAGCACCATTGAAATCTGCAGAGCAAGAGCTCCAAATGCGTAGTACTTAAGAAGTTCTCGAGGAGTTTAATCACTGATCATGTAGAGTCTAAAACCCATCTTCAATCTTCGTGAGTTAGTACATGAGTTAGTACAATCTTCTCATACTGCTATTACTTTTCTCCCATTATTATTCTTCTCTCTTTATTACTATTACTCTTCTTTTTACTGCTATTACTGTTCTCCCATGATTACTGTTCTTTCTTTATTGGTATTACTCTTCTCTTTATTACTATTACTTTTTCCCATTGCTCTTATTCTTTTCCTGTTGCCGTTACTTTTCTCACATGGTGTTGCTCTTTCCGTGTGATGTAGTCATTTAATTATTAATTATTTAATTACTAAAACTGATTTTAATTCATGAAAATTTTAATAATCAGGTTGTGAAAACTGGATGTGAAAACCAGTTGTTGTTGTATATATGAGAACCAACTTATCTGAGAACTGGGTGAGTTTGAAAAAAACAAAAAATTGATAACCTGACCTATTCTCACCAGCCCAAAAAAACAATTATATATTAGAGAACCAATCAGGTTCTCATAACATCATGAGAGAACCAGAACCAACCGGTTCTCACAAAAAAAGTGAGAACCACCCAACACTGGTATGTACCCAGTTTATGGGTCCCTATTTGGGCACTATTAGAGGCTTTTGCTGAGGAAATATTTGCAATTGTCTGCTGCTTCCACTCCTTTTGTTGTCAGTTGTCAATTCTAATGAATCAAGGGTTGAGAAATGCACCTAAAATTTCACTCATCAACTCAAAATTCGGTTACATTATTGTGGAACAGGTCCTAGCAGAGCTGTTATCACCTACGCAACAGTGGCTCACTCTACATACCTAACTGACAGGCCAAAGTGAACCAGCACCCACCAATGCAGCATGAAGAATGGATGGTAAGTGATCAGGAAACAACTTTCAGTTGGGTTCAAGTTCCCTAGCTAACCATGGTGGTTAGGTCAGTTGCTTGTTTTATTACTTTTCAGTGTTTTTTTCTTTTCGAAATTTTGCCAAATTTCTAACCTGAAAAATATGATTTCGACCTATACAAAGGATTTTCCATGAAAAAAATGGCCCAAATTTTGCCAGGTTATTTTCTTAAAACTCCAAATTGCCATATTTTTATGAAAAATTCCAGTATGTAGCCAAGAATATAGAAGGATTCTGGTTTTTTCCTCCATTCATATCCAGTCTGTAGCCAAATCTGGCTAAATCATCTTGTGGATGGCTGCCACTTTAGCTACATCACAAAATTGGAAAAAAAAACCCTGCTACCTACTACAAAAACAGTCATCACCTATGTTAAAAACTATCTACATACCTTATTAATCATCTATTTTCTTACCTACCTACCTATATAGGTCTTACTTCTTGTAGGATGGGTTACCAAGGTAAAATCAGATATTAACTCAGTTAACGTTCATCCACAACTGGATCATAAGGGACATCCAATGGATGGTGCAACCGGTTGACGGATACATCCCATAATGCAACTACTTATGAAAAATGATCACAGTGTCCGGATTCCCACAATTGACAGTGAATGATTTGCCACTTTGAGAGTGAATGATTGCCACTTGGCAGTTCCAACTCGTACTTTACACACGCAAAAGGAATGTTGAACTACCCTAGACCCTAGCCCTAAATGTAATCAACTCTTGTGTCGCAGGACAACTTGACCACATTCGAGTGTCGTGCTTTCTAGAAGATAAGTACATAACTCCACCAGGATCGTTTGTTTGGTTGCACATGTGATGGTTGGTTTTTGCTTGTGTGTAGATCCAACACACGAAGTAGCTCAGGGTTTTTTTTATAAAGAAATTGAAGTGGCCTACTGTGGAAGGGAAAAACAAAAAAACCGTTTGAGAGCTTCCTCCAGTTGGGTATCATCAGGATGAGTTCAGAAACGTCTGTTACGGTGAGATTGGGGATCTTGGGTTGTGCATCCATAGCTGAGAAAATCGTGAGAGCGGTTCTGCTTCTACCGGAGATTCGACTTGTTGCACTAGGAAGCAGATCTCTGGCCAAAGCGCAAGAATTTGCAAAACGCAACGGTTTGCCAGCAGATGCGAAAGTGTATGGGAGCTATGACGAGGTGTTGGATGACACCTCTGTGGATGCAGTGTATATACCTCTGCCCACTGGCCTCCATGTGCACTGGGTTCTGAAAGCTGCAGAGAAGAAGAAGCATGTGCTGCTGGAGAAGCCTCCAGCACACACTATGGAGGAGATGGAGCTCATGACATCTGCCCTTGAGAAGCAGGGCCTGCAGTTCATGGATGGCACAATGTTTGTGCATCATCCCCGAACTGCAGAAATGCACCGAATCCTTCACAATCCACAACTTTTTGGCACCATTCGTGAGGTGGGTGTTTCTATGCATTCCCGAATCTGTGTCCCTTCATCCCTATGCTATTGAATCCTTTAGTGATAATGAACTAGACAGCAGGCAGGGTTTGGCCGATTCTGCCTTCTAGTCTTAGCTAGCCTGTGGCCAAGTCCAGTACAGGCAAGCTAAGAGATGGAATCAGCCAAATCCTGCCCATTCCCTGGCATTAACAGCTGTTGGTTTCATATACTATGTACGGTGTAGAATCAACCAGGCTGCCGATTAGGTCTACAGAATCGGCACCCATGTGGAATGGCCAATTCAGCATGAGAATTAGTTGATTAAAAGGGAGAATAAGACCTCACAGCTGTCAATGCATCCTTAGTGATTTTTGGTGACCAAAGCATACATGGTCTCTCACATACTGGGAAACAGTTTACTGACTACTCCCCTGTGGATTTTCTTGATCAGGTATCTGCTATATTTAACACCAATATGGAGAGCACCTTTGGGCCAACATGGTCACAATCAAATGTCCGTGGACAAGCCCATTTGGATGGGCTCGGTTCCTTGGGTGACTTGGGGTGGTACTGTGTCAGAGGCATCCTTTGGGCCTTTGACTTTGAGATGCCATATAAGGTTATTGCTCACCCAGGTACAAGATTCAATGATGCAGGTGTGATTATTTCATGTGGAGCAACTCTTGAGTGGAAGGATGGAAGAACAGCGACATTTCATGCCTCTTTTCTAACTGAGATGGTAATGAGGCTTATGGTTATGGGATCTCGGGGAGTTTTGGACATTGAGGACTTTGTGATCCCAGTGAAGGAAGATGTTGTTACCTTCCAGTTCAACCAGGGTTCAGCTTGGGTGGATCGGTCAACAGGTTGGACAAGAAACACACATGTACATGAGGTAAAAACAGAATTGCCACAAGAAGCTTTGATGTTGCGGGAGTTTGCACAGCTTGTGAAGGGAATCATTAGTGGCACTGGAAAGCCCAACCCTATATGGCCAAGTGTTTCCAAGAAAACTCAAGCTATTCTCAATATTGTGAAGGAGTCAATTGAGCATGACTGTTCTCCAATCACTTTAAGCTGAACTGAACCTTGGATACCATGTAGGTTGGCATTTTTAAAGGTGGGTGGGATTGGCACTTTTGCTGGTTTGGACAACTATGTAACATGAAGTTTGCTGATATTTCATGTGTGTGACTACTGGAAAGACAGTTGAAGTATATTGAAGTATTTTTGTCTGGAAGATCCTGGACTCATGATTGTCTTGCCAATTATTAAAATTCTGAAAATAATTTTGGAGTTATGACAGAAAGGCATGAGACAAGTGAAAAAGATATGAAGCACACCTGAAATATGAGTGCTCTGTTGGAGATGCATCCCCTTGAAAATGTCTTGATATCTCCACAATCTAGAGGTCTTGAACCTCATTGATGAGCATTCTAATTATGGCTTTTAGATGAATACTCATTACCAATTATGGCAAATTCAAGTGAGGTTCAAATCAATAGCTCTATTCTGATCAGGACCCACCAATAATATCACCTCTTAAGGCAATTTCTTACATTTCAACTCACATAAGATCGAGCTTGGACTGATGGAAAAGATTCATAGCTTTGCATCAGTCCAAGTCAATGTTCTTGCTGAAGAAGCTATACAAACACACAGCTCTTTCAGTAAGATGGGTTTTTCCCCTTCTGACTGTGAATAGGAACTAGATTTCTTACAAAGTTCTGAGGAGCCATTTGAAAGTTCTTCTGGGAAGTGTTCATGGGAGTGCTACATGTGGATCATCTTGAGCTTTTGAAGAAGCATAAGTCTTTCAAACCATTCTAATCAGATCTTAAGTGATGATGTCTTGGATTGATATTTTTGGAAGTGGATGTAAACAACAAGCATTCCAACCTTTTCAAGGTGGGTTTGGCTCACATCTTCCAAAAATGTATATTCATGGCCTACTTTCTGACATGTTGATCTAGAATTGTATACAAAATTTGTGTAGGCAATTTTTTGTCCAATAAACAATCACAAGGAGAATCTCATGATTGAATGCTTATCAAGTGGATTATTTCCAAACTTTGTACAAATTTGTGGAGCAAAATGTATTGCATGCTCTTCTTTTGACAAGTCGTGGACAATTTATTGATGCTAATGATGTCTTTCCACTATTGACAAGTGGAAATCATTTCAAAGCAATTTGAAGTTGCATGAGTTCAATGATGGATTAGGCCAAGTATTTAGGAAGATTTGAAACAAAAATAAGTTATGTGCACGGAGTATTGGGGCAACATTGACAGTTAAGAAAAACATTTATTTCATCATTCAATGCTCATCTATATCAAAAAAACCTTTTGGAGGGTATGCCACCATCATTGGCACAGATGTGTTTTCCCCAGTGTACAGTTCATAAATTGGTACAATTCTGGAATGATATTCTTAAGATACTTCATGAATTCTTTGAATGAAACATTTGCTTAACCCCTAAAGTACTCAGAGGGTTCCTTAACAGAAAGGTGTTTTCATTATTATTTAGCTTCCGTGTTCCCTGGTTTTCACTTAAGTCTCAATATCCTTACATTGTAGGAGCTGATATGGTTGAAAAAGTGTAGAAGGCTGAAGGTGGGTTGCCATTCCATGTAATGAAAGGCATGATTACATCAGAAAAGACAAGACAAAATCCGACACTGTTGTGAGATTTGGAGATTTCATATAGTTTCCAATCAATGTTGAGTTGTTTATGATTTTAGTCAATATTTTGATATTTCAAGATTCTGCATTGTAGCATTATTTCAAAGCTACTAAACTCTGAGCTGCAACAGGATTTGAGATAGCATGATCAGCACCAATCTGACATTTGTACACCTTTTGTATAATTGCACAAAATGGAAGATATGCAATCACATGGTCAAGTGACATCTGCCACCATGTGCTCCTGTGAAAGCCATTCAGAAATTGGGAATGGCCCATTCTAACCCTCAAACTTTTAGAACTGCACCCAAGGTAATTGGTGATCATACATCTGCATGAATGCAGTGCCCCAGTGAACCCATTCAGGATGTTCTAAACCAGTTGACATTTTTTCATGAGAACAAGAATCCTCCTTTTGATTGCAGGTGAGGTGCTAACATCAATCATAGTCAGAGCTATATGGAGGTGCATATAGGGATTTTTTAGCCACTGCAGGTAGGGTATGTAGAACATTGAACAATGCAGTTTGCATTCTACACTAGCAACAACACTTCAGTTGAAAAAGACAAATTTGTGTTGTGGACAATATTCCAGCAAAAAAGCCCCTTCCACAACAAAGCAGAGCATGATGGAAAAAACATAAATATTAAGTGATGGGAGGAAAGGCAGCAGTCCACTGCTTTGGCAGCTGGTTGGCAAATACAAATCTCAGCAATGCAGCATCTTTTGCATCTAGTCTTTGGACTCCATACCCTCTTAATGCTGCATGCGATAGAACCCTACGACCACGAATAGCAGCCTTCTTCCTTGTTCTCACAAACAAGGCAGATGCAGTGGTGCAGGCTTTCACTTCAGAGACTGTATCTGTATCATCCTGATCAGCCTCAGACCCAAGGGCTCCTGCAATTGCTGTATCTTTTCCATTGCCTGTAGTGGCAGGGCCCCACCAACGTGAGGATGCTCTGCTCAAGCCTTTAGAAGGATAACCCAGTTTTAGTTCATCAAGGAATGATGGTATAGGTGCCTTTTGCTTCTGAAGTGTCTGTGCAGGCAGGGTTCCTGCTGATAGAGGACTCCGTACATATGTTGATGGAGTGGTTGCTGATGCAGAATTGTTGCCTTGTGTTGCAGTGGGCTGCTGTGGTGGTGTAATTCGAAGAACAGGAACATGACTTTGAACTGGAAAAGTCCTGTGTGGTTGCATTGAGGATTGATGTGGCAGAAGCTGATTTACTGCCACAGTGGGCTGCATCATAAACAACTTGGGGTCTGCATGACCTCCAGCAACCAGCAGCTTTGCACCTCTACACCCAATCAGACTCAGTTTTAAAAAAATTCACTTTAACCCCTTCCACAAAATCACAATCAAAATAGTAGCCAATATTTGTGGTGCTCAAAAAACAGCAGTGGTTCCAAGAATGGTGCCAAAGGTAGACATGATACTTACAAGTGAGGAGTTCCAGAAACAGAGTCACGGTTGTGAGCAGAAGGAGGTGGCTTAAGCTGCTGCTCCAACCTCTGATTCACAAGCTGATTGTTTGCCATGTCTCTGAGGGCATCTTGTTTGATGTCTTCAATTGACTTCCCTGCCAAAAACTGCCACGCAAGCAAAGCCTTGCTTACTGTTACATACATATCAAGCAATCACAGGTTCCGAAAGCTATTTGATATCAGTGCTGATATTGTTCTGACTAAGGATGGCGAACATGAAGTCACAAGGAAATATTCCTTCTCAGCATCCACTGTCAATGAATCTAAACATACTCTGAGCAGCTTTATACCTTGCGATATGGCCATCGAGGAATACCATTCTCCTTGCAGATTCGCTTGAGTGTAGAAACACAAACACCTGGCCCAATACATGAACTGTCATATTAGTCCCTCCATGTGTTCAATAAGCACTCAAGTAAGACACAAGGAAAGGTGCAATGCAAATGGTTGTTGCCTAAAGATGTTGCACCTTAAGCTGGGCATGACGATGGATAAAAATTACTAGAACTAAAGACATGTGCACTGATTCATAACTATATACGAAATGGAAACAGAAATTACAACAACCCTTGCTGGATGACTATTTAGCACAATTAACACACTAGCAAAGGACCAAAAACGTCCAGAACTATCAGAGAATTGTTGGAAGAAACAGAAGTGGGGGGGGGAGGAGGTTTTGTAGTCAGCTCTTACACAGCTAAACATTCTTTCACCCAGAAAACCATATCCTACTGAGTAGAATAGTTCAAAAATATATGTACTTATAATTGTCCAAGAGTCTGCAAACAGACAATTTGAGGTCACAAAAAATGCCCATCGATCTTATGTTGAGATTAGAAAGTTGACCACCCAACAAAAGTAGATAGATAGCAGTAAGAAAAAGAGGAAAAGAGGAAAGAAAGATAGAAGGCCAAAAAGAAAATGAATCAGAACAGAAAGCAATAACCAGTCCACAATAAAACTGTGAGTCTAGGCTACTTTATGAAACACAACCTGCATATTGTGTTTTTGTCACAAAAACACTGGCAATGGAAAGATGCAGTTGTGATGGCTAGCACCACAAAGTAGGAAAGGAAAGAAAGGAGAACATGAAATGAAAGAAACCGTTCGAAGAAGGAACAAGAGGAGGTAAAGTTAAAAAGGGCAATCAGAAGAGAAAACTGCAGTAAAATGTGGACCCTGTATAGCTCAATATGTGGAACTAGAAAACCAAAAGTTTCTTTGAAGACTCTTGAGGCCACATTTTTGGGTACGAAAGCATTCTCTTTGTTGGGTAACCTGAAGGAGGAATCAAAAAGTACTACCCATTGTCCTCTGTGAGATAGAATAGAGTAGCATTGTGGCAAATGATTCTTTTGAGACAAAATGCCTCAAGAACAGCTGTAATTGATGAACACTATTTGAGCAACTAGAATCAAGTATGTCACACCTAAATCATGTCAATGCCAGCATCCTCCAGTGCAGAAACAGTTATGTATTGATTCTTAAGCCTACAGCACTTACTTGGGGTTATTACTACATCCAAAGAGCTTGCAAGAGAAGTCGGTACAAATACCAATAAAGCATGAAACAAAAGGAAACGATATGCCTGCATTAAGAGAGCCTTTATCTGAGAGGAATCTGACAAAGTAATAATATATGCAAAACAAAAAATTGTCATTCCTTAAGTAGTTACTTCCGAGATGTCTGACCTGGGGTTCTGAGACATATAAGATTGCAGAATATATAATGCTGCTACAGCAGACATGTGCAATTTCAAACAAAGCAATCCAACATTAGCAATTGCAAAAGCAAACAGTTTCTATTACTATCAAAGTGGTATTTGGAAAAAACACTTAAGTTAGGGTTTAGTCTTGCTTTACCAAGTTTTTGGGCGGCATCCGCAATAGGGACGGCGAAGAACTTGGCCACTTCATTGAAGGTTAGAGGACCATCCGCCCACGAAACAGACTGAGGAGCCATCCCCAGTTTTACCATATTCCGGTTCAGCAAATAATCTGACGGCATCTTGAACCCTAGAACAGGAGGCTTCTTTCAATTCCGGCCTACACCAAGTCGAAAACACCCTGCACATCATCAGCCAAATCCATTCCATCTCCATCATGTATCCTCGTTTGTTATGTAACTCTGCTCTGCTCTGCTTCATTGGGTTCATAACGCTGAATTATCTACCTCAGCATGTGTGTCGCAAATGGAAAATCTTTACAAACAAACCCTCATAAGACAGAATAATGCACAACCAAGCTATTAAACGCTTCAAACCCGCAAAAACCCTCCACAAGCCAAACCTCAAAACCTTAAGACTTTTTTCAGACTTTGGACAAGGTTCTCGTAGGTATTCCCGGATTCGAGTACAACATCCCTTGTGATGTTCATTGAAAAGACAAGAACCACTAAAAGTTCTCCACAGACCAAATATTTTTTCTCGAAACCCTGAAATAAATTGAGCATAAATTAATGCGGCAGATCAAAGAATAGCGGATTAATTTGTCTCAGTAAAAGTATGTAGGAATATGTAGGAATCTCTCTCTCTCTCTCTCTCTGTGTCCGCAGCCAACAAACTCCCCTGTCTTTTGTTTTCCAGGTAAAATACTGAAGACATGGGTGTGAGAGAGAGAGAGCGAGAGATTCCGGGACAACCTGAAGAACAGTGGAGTCCCTGGAATTCGTTGCAACTAGAATAGTGATGTCTGATGACTTTCCGTAGGCTGCTCGTTTGCGTAGCTTTGGAAGACGAATTGGATGCACAAATGGAGTCTCCAGACACCCCCGTGCAAAGCTCAAGAGGGAACAGTCCAACAGTTTACGGTTTCCAAAGACACAGCCTCTTTCACAAAGCAAGTTGAAAATGTTTCTTTTTTCTTTTTTCTCTTTTTTTTTGGATATCCAATTTTTTTGCGAAATTTAAACCCAAATAGCAAAATTAGTCGACTTTACACTAGAAAAAAAAAAAGTCCAAAGCTTTTCCAATTCCTTTATCAAAATTGGTGAAATTTTGCCCCCAAAAAAAACACATTGTTTAATTTTAAACACTGAAGTCCATCATCCAAGGGCCATAAGTGCCACATAAAGCACTTGGAGAGATTTCCTAAGTGTATTTGGAAGGTACCTTTAGGTCTATCTACCTATGGTGAGTATCCCTCCTAGAAAATAGGAGAGATCTTACACCTCCTTCTTAAGAGTGGGAGGGATCTTATGGACTAGGTGATTTACAAGAGGCCACAAGTTATTGCATATAATTGAGTTATGAGAGTGGAAAAGATTATATGTGGTACATATGGCCTTGAACCATTTACCAAACATAATTGGTTGTCTACATTAACAAGTTACGGTGGCAAACTAATGGCACGTCTTAACACTTCATGTGTTTCTGCACATGCAAGTTATGAGTTATTATTTGCATGCAACTAGTTGTCCATCGATGTGCTATCACACCTCATGGCAATTGATTATGTGTAGGGTAAAGCCTAAGGATGAGAGCATTATCTAAATAAAGCTACAATCAAACTTGTGTTATGTTTTATAGTGTTAAGTAAGTTAACATTTAAATAACATCCTCAAAAACAAATTACCTATGTTAAGTAGCACTAATATGAAATGTAGTTAATTTTTTTGTTATTCATTCACACTTAGGAGAACCATGGCAAAACATTTTGTTAACTTAACATTGACTTAAAGCCCCTTTCTTACGAGTTGTTACTTATCATTGTGAAATATTATTATTACAATACTCATAAGGTTCATAATATGAATATATGGATACTCATATTACAATATTTATATTATTACTCTATTGTTATAATTCATAATTTTATGGGTTGCTACTGACCATTGTGAAATATTAATAATACTTTCATAATTCAATATTTATATTTATTGAAGATTTGATGTTAAGTTCATCCAATTAACATCAAATTAACACCATTTAACATTGTGTGCCACCTAGGATCCATCTAGGATTTATGTTAGCTAACATTCTTCATTTGAATGCAACAAAAAATTTGTCTCTTAACAATAATTAAACATCAACTTAGCATTAAGTGTGATTGTAGCATAAGATTTTTTCTCAAGATGTTTAGGTATTAATTATTATTTGTGTTGAGTTTTACAAATGTCTAAGATAAAATCTCATACCCTAGAACATTAGGTCCAAGTCCACCAACTCTTGAATGAGTTATGAAGGAGTCATGTATATATTTGATGAGGAATTCTTCAAAATGGTGAAGGATGGAAATTGTCCCATTGTGTTAGTGGGCCATGACACTCATTTCATGAACTATTTGTGTGGAATAATCAATGTAGTGGTGGACCACCTAGATGCAGTGCAAAACCTTGGGGTTACTTGAGTGACTAACAAACTCATTTTTGTTTAACTTAATGAATGCACAAACAAAATCAACATATTCCAAATTCAATTCCTTCTTGCAATAAATCTTTGAGTTGAAATAATAATCAAACACAATCATTGTTGTTAGCATTATGTTTGGACATTTGGTTAAAACTAATGACCTATTTTCATTACAAATGTTGTTGAATATCATGTTGTATATCAATAGAACTAAATTGCAAGTGGATGCAAACGATGTTTGAAGATGAATTCTTATGATGACAATGATGCTAAGAGAAAAAAAGCAAAAGAAGGAATACATGTCCTTGCTTGGTGGACACCTTTGCTTCATTTTCTTTTTTATTGGGTTGGATGGTAAGTGTCCCTTAGACATTCATAATTAGTGGTTTATAAAAGAGAGTTTGTTATTCACAATTGCTACCACTCAACAACCATCCCTTCTTGCTAATGGTGCTTCAAGTTCAATAATCACAAGTCAAAGGCAAGATTTCTTTTGTTTCACTTCAAGTACTTTTACTTGAAATCCTAGCAACTTCAAGTTAATAACTATTGAAGCATGGTTTAGAGCAATCTTTCCTTCCAATATAAAAATGGAAGTACACACAAAGTTGTTTGTTTACAATTGAGGCATGTTGGTTAACATTTGATACAAATGTTGCACAACAAGGTTTTCAAATCAAATGCTTCAAGTAAACAAATTGTAGAACTTACTATCTTCAATGCTAAAATTGTAAATGTTTTCAAAAATGTTATTCAAGAAAAGGTTTGAAAGATTTTTTCTTTTCTTGTTTTCTCTAATGTAGCAATAGAATTTATAGTAACAAATGTTATATGATCTAGGTTTGATTGTTGAGATACTTGTGTTAGTGTATGGTGTCTAATGAGTGTTTTTAATTTGTGTGGATTCTTACCAAAATAAATGATGGTATAATAGTTTTTTTAAACATGCCTATTTTGCTTCTTTATTTTGAAATTGAATCTAGTTAATAACATTTACAATGTCTTTGGTGTTTTTCCTAAGCTCACTATTGTGAAGAGACCTAGTTTTGGACCACGTTCACATTGCTTTTCATATGTTCATCCTTCACATGTTGTAAGAGTGAATTGCTTATATATGTTGGTGTACATTCAATGCTTGTAAAGTAGGATTTTGATTGCTACATGTTTCTATCCTACAAAAAATTGAACAAAGACAAATATATCATATTAAAAAAATTTGTTATGAAAGAATCTTGGGAAAATTATGAAAAGATTTTCACAAGTGGGTGAAAGGAGCTAATAGGAGCAAATGGTGCCCCCTCAGGCAACTACTTAATCTAGAATATTATCATAATATTCGTTTTAAAATCTTCAAAAAAAATTAATCATTCACTTTTTTAAAATATTATTATGTTAAGGTTTATATTTTTCAATTCCAAAATTTTGTCATTTTCACATTTTTAAAGTCATTTAATGAGTTTTTTACTAATTAAAAACATTAATTTATTTTTTACTTGAGTATTTTTCATTTAGTAGATTGATTTCAAATTCATTCACATGTTCCCATGATATATAATGTATGTTGTTATGTAAGTAAATTTAACTTTCAACACCAATTTATATAACTGCTTTCAAATATGAAATATTAAGTAATGGTTACAATTGTTTTGATACATATTAACATGCTTTCACCCAAGTAAATGCCCATGTTTACTAGTGACCTATGTGCAATGTTTAGCAAAACAATGTGATGGCAAACAAAAATGCATGCCTAATATTCTTGGGATTTTGCAACATTCATCAAAATTTTGCACGAATGTTTTTACTTTTACACGCATGGCTTAGAAATTTCATTCAAACAATAAAACTTTAATTAAAACTCATACACCTACATAAGTTGAGCAAACCCAAAACCCAATTGTTTGACTTTTGTTTTTTAGCTAAAATTTATAAATTCAATCTTCCAACACCTACACTTGAAAATCATTAAAGTGTTTAAATTGATGTTGGCGTTGATTTTTCATTTAAACAACATTCCATGATATTTAATGTTGTTTTAGTTGGATCAATGCAAGGTTCGTCAATTTACATTTTTTTTCAATGTCGAGTGTTGTTATAAACAAAAAAATAGTCATGTTTACCTCCATGGTAGCATGTTGAAATTCATTCTTCCAAGTTGTTGGAAGCTTTGTTTTTTCCCATCCTTTCAACATCATTGTTTCCTTGCTTCTTGATCATTTCCATGTATTGTGTAACCACTAGCATATGCATGATTTTAAATTACTCATTTTGAAGTTGATGTTTGGATCGTTGCCAAGTTTTCAATTTCTTCTTTAATGACCCCTATTGGGTACAAGCATGGTTAGGTGGCTCACTTTTGACATTTTAAAGAGCCAAAATCTTACACTAGCTAAAATTCTTGAAATTATAACAATTATCAAACTATAAATCCTATAATTATCTCCTATGTTTTTGGTTGTAAATATTGGTAGGCCACCTTTTAAATATTACTAAACATGTGATTGGTTAAAAACTCCATATGAAACCTTAAATACTTCAATGTGAAATAAATAAAAATACTTTAAAATCATGAAAATCATGACATTTAAAATTTTAAAAAATTACAAATTCTTTTATTGGGAAAGTTTCAATGCATCTTATTATTAAATTCATCATTTGATAGAAGCTTATTTTTAAATTTCATTTTGACAATTTTAATGACATTTTTTTGAATCCACATTTTTTATTTTTTATCTGTGATAAATGCAATGTCATCATTTCTAAAGTTCATTATGAGTCCATTTTTTTCTTAAAAATCATTCATATTTTTCAATATGATTTTCATTAAAGTCTATTACAATATGGATAATTAAAATTTGATGATGTTAATGTTGAATATGGTTTTTACATTTTTAGTTCATGTACAATCGAAAAAACTTTAACTATGATAGTCCAAATTGTCCCCCCTAACTATGTTTTCACCCTAATGTCCAATTGTTGAACTTTATTTTGAATTCATGCTTGAATGGGTGCTACAATATGACATTAGTTGGTTGCAAAACATTACTACAATTTGCTAGTACAAAAACTACCAAGATGTTTGGATATTTGTTTTTTATCCAACTGAAGAATTTTTAATTCTTATGTATAGTCCAACAATCTAACAACCAATTAAACCATTTGCTAACATGTTTAAAATACAAGGAGTTCAAGTTGAGCTTAGTGGTAACGCACCATGATATTCTCCACAAAATGTTTTGTGGTTTCAAGGTTTGACCAATGATTTTCACTATAGGAGTTATCTTTTTTGTTTACTACACAAATTGTTTTTCTTTCATTATTTCAATGGCCCAATGTTTTTGGTGTAGTGCTTGTAAAAATGATATGTAACACTCCTATTGCAAATGAGGATACTAACACATTCACTTATCTTTTGTCCTTTATGCCAAGTACATGAATATGTTTGAAGCCCTTACTTTCCCATTCATGTTCTAGTATAGGTACCAAATGTATGTCAATCTAATCACTATTAACAACAAGTGAAGGGGGAATGTCATTGGCTTTGGTTAGGTAGGCAATATGATAAGCCATGGACCTACCTTGCTCTTGCTAATATCATGGAAGTTTGTTGGTGGTTACAATATTAACCCTGAAAGTCCAATTCATGTAATGCCTCACATATTTGGCTTTAATTTTTCTTATCATTGTAAACCACTCATAGCAGTTGGTTCTTCCAAGATTTTCATAATGATTAGGACATCATGGTTTTAGATGTAAACAATTTTCAAAAAATGGAGGGCATTAATTTTGTTAAGTCACAATATTTCTTAATTGTTGGAGCCATGATGGGTGGCCACAAAACATTGTTGAATTTAGTGACATGTGTCTTGCACTTGTGCATATTTTTTACTTGTTCTTCATCAAATTATTATTTGATTTCAATGTCTACTTGTAATGTTGTTTTGAATTTCTTGGGTTTGGCAACCAAATGTTAGATCTCTACTATGCAAAGTTATCTTTTTTTTAACATGTTTGCCTTTTTCAACAAATCAACTTCACATTATGAAATGCTTTTGTGTTCACCTTTTGTGATGGGCTTAAACAACCCTATTAATGTCTTTTGTTCTTTTTGTTGAATTTCTATATGTACCAAATTGATAATAAGTTTTCTCCACTCACACTTGAATCCATTGTTTTCATTGAATATTTTCACTCATCCGTAAATGTAACAAGTTTTTAACTGCAAATTATTCAATGTAAATTGCTCCACAAAAATAGGTATCAAGAATGTTCTAATAATTAAGTTCTTTCAACTCACATTTCTAGGTGTAAGCATTCAATCATGAACCACACCCGCCCCTTTAAGCCATTTTTTTAAAGATTTTTTTTGGAATTTGTTTTTTTAATCTTTAATATTTTCTTTAATTATATGTTATTATTACATTAATTTTTTTCCAAAAATAGTTAGCTAGGTAAGTAGTAAAATTTGCCAAAAATAATTAGGTGTGAATCTTTTTACATTGCAAAATGAATACTTACAACTACTTTAAACATGATTTTAGGTTTATTCATTAGATTGAGTTCAAATTTCAAAACATGCATATCAATGTACTAAAAATATATTTTTAATAAAAACAACCCCATTTGTAGTTTTTTTTTTTTCTAAAATGTTATATGCACAAAATTAAACAATAATTTCAATTGCTTTGATACATGTTTACAAAACTACACCCTCTCCTTTCACTTTTAATTACAATAAGATATTTTTACAAATCCATCTTCCATAAAAATAGGTTAATAAGTTCTTTGTATTCACATGATCATGGAAAGCATTAAAATGCCACCATAAAGATGCCAACATCAACACAAAAGAAAAATATGCCAAGATATAATGCAAAATGATGAAGTTATCGACATGAAATATAAAAGATAAAAGTTTAATTTCTTGCAAATCAAAGAAGTTGTCAATGAAAAAAAACACACACACACAACCATGCAAAAGAAAAAGAGATGTTAAATCAAAAGAACATAGGAAAAAATCATCACAGAATGAGGTGTACCAACCATTGCTCACACATGAAAAATAAAAATGAAGAAATGTTCAAATGGATGTAGCCACATTAAGGGGTTTGTTTACATATAATTTTCAAAGGTACTTTAAATGTTTTTTTTATAAATTAGATAATCAATTAAATAATTATAATTTAGTTATGAATTTCCAAAGTTCAAGTTTTTGAAAGGGCCAAAAAAATAGAAATATAAGTTTGTAGCAAATCCAATCAATTTTTTTCCAACGAAAAATTAAAGCCATGTACTTTAACATGTGTTGGAAAAATATGAGAAAAAAAATCTATAGTATTTTTAAAAGTTTGAAAAAGGTTCCAAAAATTTTATTAGCCAATTTCAATTTCTTAAACATTTTTTTTTGGGGTTCCTTGTGGTACCACCCAATCATACTTTCACCTAGAAAAAATGAACATAATGAAAGCAACAAAACCTAATGGCACAAATGAAGAAAAAGACAACATGATTGTGAAAGTGGTAAAAGTGTTGAAGCAATAATAACAATAGAAATATAGGAAGGCTTGCTCCCTTCAATGCTTTCTTTAATTTTAAGGTTGTAGTCCCAAAGGTGTTGTCTCAACCTTAGCTTTGGGCTTGCGATCAAGATAAGGACTTGCAAAGTTGTAGGCCAAGAATGAAGCTCAAGACTCACATTTCATGTTCCCGAAAGTGCAAGAGAGTGTGAAGGAATGAACCCCCATACTCTCAAATGAACTCCCAATGGACTTCCAAATCTTCAAAAGGCGATTGCAGGGGTCAAAATTCATTAGATTGAAAAGTTCCTTATATCATTGGAAAGCTCTTGGAACGTAGATGTCTAAAATAGGCTTGCATGGCCCATTTTGAGTACCCAAAACACAAGTTATGGCCAAAAGAAGGGCCGGGAGTCAAATTAGCGATTTGACTCCCGACCACTAAAAGTCAGAAATCACCCTGATTTCCTTGCATTCAGGTGGTGTGTTACCATTGGAAAGTTCTTGACAAGAGCTATAACTTTGCTTCAAACCTCACTTCAATTGAAGGTCTGCACACAAAGTTATGGGCCCCCAAAGTTGCGGGAATCCCAACTTTGGGAATTTTGGGACTCCCACTTGAGAGTCCCAGGACAAAATGACATTTGGGTGCTGGTCCCGTGACCAGGCATAGAGTATATTATAAGGGGGAAGGTGGTGGCTTCCCCCAAGTCCAGGCCGTGGTGAATCTTGTGAATCCATGTTTGCTCATGGCTCATCCGTGCACCAAAGGTGTTCCAACTACACACTAACCAACCTATTGTTTGGTTTGTGCAGGTCCATGTGAGTAAGTGACTTGCTTGTCAATCTTCCTAGTCCCATCTCGGAGCTCCAGCACGCCCCTCTACCCCTCGAAGTGTTGTGAGCCAAGGAGCGCGCCCCAACTCCTTTTCCTTCCACTGTTTTCTTCTTTAGACTCGTAACTAAGTCCATCAAGGAGCTTGAGGGTGCGTCACGTGTAGGCCTGAAAATTATAAGAGGCCCATAAAAAAAACCTTCCTTCATGTAATTAATTAAACACAATAATGTTATTGACCTTGTTTTACTTCATGGTGCTTACTCTAGGATTTCTTATGTGTGAATATTGTTGTATGTCCACATAAAGTCCTTATTTGTATCACATAATGTTTTAATTTAACTTACCATAACACATGGTAAAACCATCTTTCACATGTGGAAGCATCAATAACCTTCCATATGTGGAAGGTTTTTCCAATATTTGATGAAAAGGATCTTTTGCATGGGGTGATGCAACTTCAAATATTACAAAAAGTATATGTTTTAGCTTTTCATGACAAAGAAAATTGATGATGAATGGAGGTACGAGAAAATTATTTATGGAAATATGTATTCTAAATTTGAAATATGTATTGAAATCTAGAAAGAAAATCCTTCCAATTTTTAAAGTAAGATCAACCCAAGTTTGGAATATTTTATACCTTTGCCTTGGTTTCAAGACTCAAGAGAAGTTCTTCAAATTATGAAAGATTCTTGCTCATACATATGATCCCTTGGTATCTGTTGACAAAATGTTGGTAAGTAATGAGGCTTTTAAGTCTCATGATTTGTGTAGAAACTACCTTCCCTTAAAACCAAGTCTTCATAACCAATCACACATAATTTTAGAAAACAAATTCTTTGCATTTGGAGGGGCCTTACTTTTATAATTGACATGGAGATCTATTGGCATGCATTCACAAGAGTATATCACACTCCCTAGGCTAGCAAAATGGGTTAGACACCTTTCATTTTTCAAAATTATTTATGAAAGGTAAGGGACCTCCCTTGGGGGTTGCATAAGTTCTTGCCCTTGTTCACTTGATCTTGGACCTCATTCATGAGGGCTGAAACCTATGAAGCCTCAGGAAGGGATCCCTTATCCCACACAAAACTCTAACCTTAATTTCACTCATTTACAAATTTTGAAACTTGTGAAATTCATGGAAGGTGTTGAATTTTTGAGAAAAATTTAGAAAAACTTATACAAAGCTAAAATTATATCACATAAATTGATACAATGATCAATAATGTTCAAATATACAACTAAACCAAGTAATATTAATCAATGAATTTTAAAAAATATTAACTAGGTCAATAGAATGTGGTATGAAATAGGTTCATAAAATGTGCATGGTTATGGTTCTTGAGTCTTATCTTGATTTTGTTAGTTTAATCATCAAAACTAAAAATCTAATTTGCTCAAATTTACTTAGCAAACTAATTAGGAGGTGTGGTCATTTATATACCTCCTTTCACACCCCAATGCCACATGGATTTTTTTTTAATTTTAAGAATTTCAACAACTCTTGTAAAAAGACACAATCCTTCAACATTTAATAATCATGACACTAAGCTTCTACATTGAGTTGTGAATAAATGTATTTTATGGCAACTTGTAGTCAAGTTAGATCTTGTTCATATTCATGAACAAGGTAAAACATAGACAAATTTGTCACTTGTTGGACAAGGTTTAATGGAGACAATTTTGTCAAACCTATAGAATTTGATGTATGAACAAAAACACTTTTGTCATTTGTTGGATCCACCTTTTTGTTCATACATCAAATTCCTTAGGTTCAAATCTAGATAAGGGATAAGGATTGTTGTGAAAAAACATTTAATCACAATGTGTGACTATATAGGATCATTACAACAATGACCACATCTTAGTTGTGGATAGTCAGTCTTTGTATTTCAATGTGTGCCACAAAAAGCACCTTTGGCACATGCTGAAAACATTAAACATGGATTTTCCTTCTTAATAGTAACTCCTTATTGAGTGTTTCCACGAGACTTTGTCGAGTTCTCAATGAATGGCCAATGATCAAGTTTTGCATCATTTGCAACTTGTTTTGGAACTTTTGGGTAAATGTGTGGATCCTTGTTTTCTACCTATCCAAAAATTACCCTTTGTTGCCATTTTTAATGTAATTACTCATTCAAAATACTAATGCATGCACATTAGTTTTTCAATTTCCCAATTTGAACTATTTCTTTGTTGCCATGTGCACATGATAGGACAATATACATTGTCATTGCATTATAAATTTTTATCATGAAAAGTTAAATTGCCTTCACGATTCAAGGTTTTGAATGTGGAGTAAAGGTGTGCCATTTTTCGACTATATTGTTGCCATTAGATAGATAATTGGCTCACATGGCCAAAGGTTTGGCACAAAAGAAATGACATGATTAAAATTTATTTAAACATGACATCATTTTAAACTAGAATGATGCTCAGTTTGTTTATATAGACAAGGGGTCGATATTCATTCTTGTTTGTTCTTCAATGATCAAACAATTCTTACCCACTCATGATGTGAAAAAAGTGGTGTAAACATTGATGGAGACTATTTGATAGACACAAACAATGGAATTTTTGCAAAAGACTCAACTCAACACGTGTGCTTTGAGTTCTAAAGTACGACTTAGTAGCCTTGCTTCCTCATCTAAGCAAATTTTTAGTGAGATATTTCATTTAGTGAAAGTTGAACATGTGAGGGCCTTCATTATTGTTCAAAGTTGGGAAAACGAACAAATTTTAGATAAAGTTCATGGGTAGTACCATCCAGTGGAATGTTTTGTTGATTTTGAAAATTGGTCAATTAGGTTCATTAATTGCATTTGTCAAAGTTATACAATCAAGCTATCTTTCACCAAAAGGTTAAATAATCAATTTTTTTTGTTCAATGTTTATTAAGTGAGTACCTTGATAGTTTAATTTCTCTATAGTTTTATTTATCAATTTATTGTCTTGACCTAGCAAACTATATTCCAACTTTGGAGGAGCGTGGACTTCATTTTATGATAAGGAAATAAATTTGTATAAAATGATTCGATGATTTTATCCAATTTTGTTAGCCTTCCTAACCTTTACCATATATTTAGCATAATACATGGGCAACTTTGGCACTATGTAAAATAATCAACAAATTAAAAAAATTTAACTTCAACATATGAAATTTTAATTGTGGAATGTTGGGCAAGTAATTAACATATATATATTAAAAATAAAGTAGTGGTTAGAAGTTTCCTACGATCTTTATGATTAATTGGTTCACAATTTATACATTTGAGTGGACTAGGTCAAGGTTTGAATCTAATTACTTTCAAATGTGGTTTTAATTATTATGATTACATTTTTGAACCTTTCAACATTAAGGGTTAATCATTTTTCAAAATATTGACAAAAATAAAAATAAATTTAATTTATGCCAAATCCGCCCATGCATTATAGTATCAATATTTCAGATGTGACAATGCTTATCTAAAGCTTTATGAAATTGTGTTTGTTAATTGATCATGAGTGGGTACACATATGCTTGACATTTACCTCATTTAAAACAAAATTAATTTTCTTAGATAATGATAGTGTATTCCTACATGTTTAATTCTACCATGATATAATATTGAATCTTTTGCAATTTTGAAGTTACTTTGATTGTCATGATAATTTAAAACAATTTCTACATGTTGAAATCCTATTTCAATTAACATGGTTTTTAACTAGGTAGTTTCAATGTAGAAATTACATTGCAATAAACTATTGCAGTTCATCAACTACTAAAAATGGTGCATGGGTGGTTACTACACAATGAGTTCACACACATAGTTACAAATATATTATTAAAAACCCTACAGGCCTAATTGCATTTCAAGAAATAAAGGCGTTAACATAGTCTAGATGCTTAGTAACATCTAAAAGATATAACATCAAATAAAATAGCAGGTGCATTTACATGTAATGTGGTGGGTGGGCCCATTTACACCCTGGAAAATAACATTTAAAGTTCAAGACTATTGATTGGTTTGATGCAGAACGTCTAAAACATCCACTATAACATGTATGTATGGGCATGTAGAAATATCTCCACAACATGTTGAAGTTATAACCCCACATGGCAGCAAGAATGTAGGATTGTAACTATACATAGATCATAGGAAAGTACAAGTGGGACCTTAAATGTCGCAACCCCACTTTGGCCAAGTGTGGGGGTGAATCCCAACACTTGGAAAAGTTGGAAGTTTGGAGTTCACCGGGACTCCCGAATGTTTAGAGCTCGACAGCAAGGCCCAAAACACCTTGCATTGAGGCGTTCTTGGTGTCGTTGGAAAGGTCTTGAAACGTAGATATCGAAAATGGCCTCGCATTGGCCATTCGGACATCTGCAGCCCAAGTTATGGGCAAAAGAAGGGCCGGGAGTCAAACTGG
>Ga0116229_10004641_pt1 | contig 22536 bp, 15 predicted proteins | sample S1TSphgellanicum_3_FD_87313 | JGI IMG/M metagenome (GOLD analysis project Ga0116229, IMG submission 87313) | Host-associated microbial communities from peat moss isolated from Minnesota, USA - S1T2_Fc - Sphagnum magellanicum MG | ecosystem: Host-associated > Plants > Peat moss > Unclassified...
AAAAATCCCCCTTCATTTCCAAGGTCTAAACCAATTTCTAAAACTCCAAGTATTTTTTAGTGAATGGCTAAAATAAGTATACATATTCATCATGAAGGCCTCAATGTCCCCCAAGGACTTGATTGCTAAATTTTCTTTATGAACAACACAATGAACACCCATAAAAATTACACCAATGAATCCTTGGGTTGCATTGTGGTTCCTATTTTTTCGCTTGAAATACATCACCTCATCTACTCCAAAGCACAATAGCTTCTTGAATAGTTCCTCTTTGGTCACCCCCCCCCCTTAGCAATGTATTCACAATGATTTCAATCAAGTTGCTAAAACCTAATCCATTCACAACCTCATCAACACATCAAAATTAGTACCCTTGTCCAACAATCAACCCTGTACACATGGACACATATCTACAAATCATGGTCAATGGTTGTAACTTCATCACAAGACAAAGCTATGAACTAAGCAAATTGCATGGCCTTAACAATGGCATCCTCTACTTGGAAGTGCATAAATTCATCAAGTAACCAACCAATAGAATAAGACCAATGCACAATTGGATTGTTCAAGACCCCCAAACAACTCATATAAGGTTTCAAACTCAAACATCAAACTACCATGGGCAAGAACATGAAATGACATTTTTCATTTGAAACATTTTTTTATTCCTTTTACCTACATGTTTGTTTATTTTGCCCAAAATTGACTTGGGACCCCCTTTAGGCATACAACCTTGTTTTTCCAAGTAGGCACAATCTTTTGCAATGTACTCCCCACCAATTTTCACAATCATATTAAGCATGGGCAAGACAAATACAATAATCCTATGACTTACATGTTTTGTTAAAGTATCCCACTTATACCCAACAATTTTGTCCTTTTTCTTAATCAAATAGTAAAACTTTACACTTTAGATTGTGTATAAACATGCCCTTTGTTAATAAACCTTATATCCATGTGAACTGAATTGCCCATTCTGTTTGGAATTTTCTAGTGCTCAAGTTTCCTAAAGGAATTACAATAATGAAAGATTGAAGACAACATGATGGACTCAAAGTTGGTGATAGCTAAAACTCAGATTTGTTGAAGTTCACAAAGATGTAGTAAACCAAATCTATAGAAAGTGGCATTAACAAGGTGTGAAGTAGAAATTGAAGTGATCACAAACATTTAGCAAATTGATCACAAAGGAAGACTCATTGCTTCATGCTTCTTTTGGGACAAAATTGGTGCAACTTGATGAATCAATGTAGAAGTTGACCTATTTGATTTTCACTTTGAAAACTATGGAGTTTGATTGATAACAAATTACAAACAACCATGATGACCTAGTAGGTCCATGTTCCACTTTTTCTTAATGACCATTGTGGAAGTAGCTTAATTGAAATTTAATTGAGAATTGAACAGTGAATTCAATGGAAATTCACCTTCTAGGATAATCATGTTTTGGGTGGGCAAATCAAACCGTTTCATCCAATTTGTCAAGAAACCATGAAACCATGATCATCCTTTGTTGTAGAAGCTCATATAAAGCTCACATCTCTTTTTGTTGCAGATGCTTGGAGAGCTTTCTGGCGTAAAGGATCAGGGGGTCTTGGATGTTCTGATAATTAGACTCAGTGGGGTACCTATGCAGAGTTTCTGTTTTATGGGAGCAAAACACCCAGATCAGAATTTTGAAGATGGTGCAAAGTTAGCAGAATTTGGTGGCAAGTTTACAACTAAAGGATCATGACTTTGTGTCTACTTTGTGATCAGTATCTGCACACCTTCTCGGAGTTTGCAGATTGTAGTAGTGTTAGCAAAAGCAAAAATGGCACTGGCCCAGTTAAAGGGGTACAACACACCCAGGCCTTTTTTAGAGTCCTGAATGGTTGAATTGAGCAAGGAGTGATTCATCACCAATTTTCTGGTTCCCAGCTATTGAAGTCCTTTGAAATGAGTCATGGGTCTGGACAAAGAGACTCTAACTCTCTGTACCCCTCTTAACTGGGAATGACCCACAAAAATTAGGTTATGCATTATTTTAGAGAGCCACCTAAGGATCTAGTGGCAGTGAAAATGGCATGGATCGCACAGCTTCAAGTAGGCCATCATTCATGTGGCCCAATGGAGGTGATTCGGCTTCAGAGCAAAGCGAATTTTACCTCCAGGTAAACCTCCCAAGGTTTTGCAGGAGCACTCAACTGCCAAAGTCTTTTGCACACTTCCCGTGTGGAAATCAGCACTCTGCTCTTCAAGTGATGATAACCACTACTACAATCCTGTTTGGTAGTATTTCCATTGGTATCAAGTGGATCAATTCACTGGAAAGTTGAAGGCAAAAAATGCAGCAAATTCTCAGTCGATTTCCCAGGACAGAGAAGAGTGCTGCCTTATCCTTCACTCCAGAGCAAAGCTGTCCACTGACTTGTATCTATAAACCACAAATAGGATCAGAAACCATTTCCCCAATAGGCATTCAGTGTTTGATCATTCTGGTCACTCTTACACCCTCTCTTATGTCCAGTTTTTTGGACTATTTGACAACACCCATTGTACTTGTTTTTGTGCAATGAATTGACCTTCTGCAGTTCCAGCTGCATAATTTGATCACTTTCCTCTATTGGGATCAAGCATGACTGGCAGCCAAATATCCAATCTCATGTTTTTGCTCTCAACATGCCTGTCATGGAATGTTGAGAGCATTGCTAGCTCCAGGAAAAAGGATCACTGCTTCCTGGTGTTTGCAATTCATCAAAGATCCTTTCAAAATTGCATTTCCTAGCTTATAACCACAGTCTACACATGTTTCTATTTTGATCATGATGTAGAGCAGTTATGAAGACTTTGGAAAGAAATCTCACACAAATTACAAATTCAAGTTCCATGTGCACATTGTCTCTTTTGCCCAGTTGACACCAATAAGCTCACAGGTTAAGGGTGAGACCTTGTTCAGATATGGATGGCACCTTCTCAGAGACCTAATCCACACCAGTGTAGTACCCAGATGTGCTCCTGGAAAATGCCATTATAATGCCAATGACCATAAATAGTGCACACAAAAAGGATCCAAAAAGTTTGACAAACTACCAATTTTTCCACCCAATTCTCTCTGCAAATTACTCTTCAATTTATATTGGATGGCAAACACCTGAAAGTAGGTAGAGTAAAATGTGCATTCACAAGGGGAAAAAGAGACTAATGGGTATTTACTCCATGCAGACTTTGTCATCAACTCCGAGATCATCAGCAATTCTGCAGAAAGAATTCAATGTGTATTTGCTTCAACTTCTTTAAAAGTAGTCACTCACGGTGCCACTTTCAGGCCCCTATATTCCACCCTTTCCACCTTAAAGTCCTTTGATGGTTCAAAGCCTTCCAACCAATCATAACATGAATCATTGATGGCGGTATCACCATCCACTTGCAATTCTTCAGTTTCAACTGATCCCACAAACACAACAAGCAAAAAAACAAACAGGTTACAAAAATGTGAAGCAAACATCACACAATCAAGGACCCCTAATATCACCAAGAAACGAACTAGATGGGCACCTCTGAATTTCTGTCACCTTTCCAAAAGCAACAGGAAGACACTAAACCCTAAACATGATGTCAGCTTGCATGTTAAGGGGCATAAGCCAACAACAGTCAAATCAGCATTGACAGTGCAACAAGCTTCAGAGGGGGTAGGTGAGAACCTCACCTGGAAAATCAGCTTTTGGGATGTTACAGTAATATGTGCACTTCCGACCACTAGCACGTGAGTAGGGAGGTGCAAGCACATCAAACAGTGCACAGGGAGTGAGAGCAGTGAAAGCATGGATGTTTCCACCTGTTGTTGGGTATAACACAGAAGTCTCGCAAGGGGCAGTCAGCACATGGTCAACTTCTCGCTTTGCCAGTCTACCTGCACATTTAGAATATGAAAAGAAACCCACTTAGAGATGGAGAGGTGGTGGAAAATGAGTTTTTGACCAAAAAGCAAATTAAACTCCCATCTCAAACACAAATTGCCAACCTAACTGCGAGCATTCTTCTTGCTCCAGAAGCAGACCTTTGTGTTACAAATTGGAGCCAGGTTTGCAGCTACTTCCAGCAGGGGGCACATTCTGACACTGCACTACAAAAATATTGTCATTTCAGGGGGTACAAAATGTGAGACAGACAGAGACACACACACACACACAGTGGTTATACCTGAAGGTGACTAGAAACAGAATGCAGCATACTAAAAGTACAAACCAGAGAGTCTTACATCTTGATGGATCAGCATTGAGCATCTCATCAAAGGGATTCACCCAGTCATAGGCACGCACATGCACAGAACCATATAGCACCTTACTTAGAACCGTCATCCCCGGATGGTTATGGAGTGGTATCACTGCAAATGTTGGGAGACAAAAGATTCCCATCTCCACAAACATCATCAACAGCCCCAGCCCAACCCCCCACTGGTGAGCTAAAAATGAGCAGAAGGACTTGTAGAATCAAGAAGCAAAAGAAACATGTACTGATGAGTTCACTTTATCTCTGAAGGCTTCAACCACAGGCTTCAATTTCCACACCAGCCACAGAGTAGGTCAACAGCAGCCCTTAACACAAGATGTGGATGGGATTTGCATATGACCTCTATTGTGGCTTGTACAAAACATTGATGGCTTCTTACAGTCATGCAAACTCACTGCAAACTGCTCGCATTCATATAAAGGGAGATATGATATTGGCAGTGGTGGACGTTTAACCACCATTGACAAATCTGGTTCTGTTTCTCCATCATTTGAGCCAAAGAAACCTAAATCCAGTTCTTCATGCTGCTGCTGCTGCTGCTCTTCCTCATCCAGCCCAACATCCAAGGATGTTATGTTCTCTGCAATAATCATCACCAATCAATCAACAACAGATGGTTGGTTACATCTCCCACCCTTCCTTCCGGAAAGGAAGATTGTCACTGCAAGCGTGCATATTTTTTTTGGCAAATGAGAAAAACCCCAACCCATTGCTGGGTTGCAAAAAACAGAAAAAAGCCACTCCGCTTCCTTGTTGAGAAGAATCTCTCCTTATGACAATAGCGCAGCAAATTAAACAGCAGAACCACCCATAGGGTCAAATTCTCAAGGAGGAGGAAACAGGGCAGAGAGATGGATGGATGGAGGGATAGATAGATAGAGGAATCAGCAACAAATACCCCATCAATGAATGCTACAGGGCAATGTTGTGAAGACAGTCCAGAAGCTGTAATCATCTCCAGCTCAAATGGACCAGAGCAGAAAATACTGACTTGGGTGCAATAGGAGAGAACCATACCCAATTCTGCAAATCAAGTGAACAAGGGAAAACAACACAGATAGTAAACAAGCAAGCAAGCAACTGAGAGACATACATACATACACACGAACTATGCAAAAGAACCCCCCCAAAAACCCCTATATTTTTTTTTTAAAACCTTCTCTGTGACTCCCCTCTTGATCTCACTCACTCATTCACTCACTCATTTAGGCTAGCACAAATACCAGAAAACCAAGCCTCCTCCTCACAAACCATGGACCCAAAAACTATGAATAAATGAATTGGAGGAAGAAACACACACACCCATCGAGATGGAAAGAGAAATAGGCACACAAACACACATAGAGAGAGAGAAGGAGGTATGAACATACCTAGAGCTAAGCGCACACGTTCCAAGGCTATGGGTGATGATGGAAGATCTGTAGCACCACCACCACCACAGAAGGTAGCTTTACAGACATCATACAGCTGCTGCACAGCACTAGTCGACATAACTCCCATCCTCCCACCCCCACCCAACAAAAGCAAGCACTGCTAGTAACTCCATCTTCTTCTTCCCCTTCTCATCACCATCATCATCACAATCATGGCTTCTTAGACTATCTCTCTCTCTCTCTTTCCTTTTCTGCTTCCCTCCCCTTCCCTCACTTAAATAGCAATAGCTGCAATAACACTTGCTTGTGATGATGATTCAAATTCACAGCCTTTCTTCAGGCTCATGTTCTTCTAGTATCTACCTACCTACCTAGTACCTACTTACCTACCTAGTGGGTCACTAATGTAACCAAGGTTAAAGGTTATCGTGGCTTGTATTGTTGTTGTTGTTGAGTGGTGCCCACTTACCTCCCTTCGCTATGTATTAGTACCTAGTCAAATCGAAAAATTACTTTGGCCCAGGAGTGATGGCTCATTGGTATAGTCCATTTTGGAACCCTGGGTCCTCAGCTAAAAGAGGTCTTGGGTTCAAACCCAGTGGAGTGCCTGGTGAAACTCCCACCTGCCCTCTGCCAATGAGCTTGACTTGCCAGGTGCCACCAGCTTTGTCAAGTGTTATATGCTGGTTTGTGCTTTCTATAAATTGGACCCATGGCCCATGAGTGTCCAAGACCCAACAAATCAAGGCAAAACCTACATGGCACCATTTTGGAGGTCCAAATCAATTGGTTCCAACCAAAGAGAAAGAGGTTGAAGGAGAAAGCTCATAATTTGGAGAACCAAGATGGCAAGCTTAGGGTCCCAAGCAAGGTCCAACTCAAGGATTCTATTTGCATCAAATAAGTCCAAATTGGTTCCTAAGAATTTGGACCCTGGACCCTGGACCCCTCTGTAGTTGGTTTTAGGGTTTAGAGTTTAAACCCTAAAATAAACATCTAAACCCTAAAATATCTTAGTCTTAGCACAAGAAGATATTTGACAATGTTCAGAAGTATCTATCCCCAAAGGTGGAGTTATGCTTTTACTTTTTACCATGGTACCAATGGTGAGTGCTGGTTCACCCAAGCTCCCCACTCACAAACACAAAACAGCTTAGCTGATTCAGCAAGGCATTTTGGATGAATGAATGAATGAAGTCTTCATTAATAAAGCCTTGCTAATTAATGAAGGTTCTAATGAGGACTTGGGTGAGACGGTGGGTGGGTGGCTGGGTGGGTTGCTTTTGACAACTGCATATTTTTAACCCTAAGAGTTTAAAAGTAACCACTGGAGTTTGTGCAAGATATTTTTCCTCGTCTAGTGTGTAAAGTAGGTAGGTAGGTACTAGATATTCATGACTTGTCGTCTCATGCCTAATCTGATTCAGCAAGGTGAAGTAAGTAGGTAGGTAGGTAGGTAGGTAGGTAGATAGGTAGGTAGGTAGGTAAGTAGGTAGGTAGCAATTCGGACACTTGTTTTTCATAGGATTCTTGTTCCCCAACTAACCTCCTCAGAAAAGTGTAAAAGATAAGTGCACCAAATTTCAAGTGCATCCCTACTATGGTATGGTGGGGCCCTACTACGGTATGGTGGGGCCCTACCAACACATAGGGTTTAGGGCCTTTCATGCGCTCCTAAGTGTAAATCTGAGACCTTGAGCAGATTACCAGACATAACTAAGGACCTCTGCATCCATAACCTGCTGAGCAGGTGGATGGGATATCACTTTTCATCCAAAAACATAGAATGGATGTGGGTCACTTTTCATTCATGCTACAGACTGAGATACAGGCAGCTCTAATATGCCATAAATCAATTGGGAACATGGAAGTCCAATCAAGAAGAGACACATCAGCACAACGGCCCTTAGGCCTAATTATGTTTTTTATTTGCCTCAATTTTGCACCACCTCTTCCTCCTCCCCCAATGTCTTGGGAAAAAGCTTTGGACCCAATATGGGATTCCATTGCAAGAACCGCAAATCCAATGGAATGGAATGGAATGAAATGATGTGTTTTGGCTCTTTTGATCTTATCACAACCGTCTTTTTTGTCATCGTCATCGAGAAGTGTTACTTTTTAGTTTGGAATGCACTCAAAGAAAATTCTTAGTACATTTGAATTGTTGTTACTTTTTAGTTTGGAATGCACTCAAAGAAAATTCTTAGTACATTTGAAGTGTTGTTACTCTTTAGTTTGGAATGCACTCAAAGAAAATTCTTAGTACATTTGAAGTGTTGTTACTTTTTAGTTTGGAATGCACTCAAAGAAAATTCTTAGTACATTTGAAGTGTTGTTACTCTTTAGTTTGGAATGCACTCAAAGAAAAGTCTTAGTACATTTGGAGGGTACTACTCTATATCCATGAATACCATAGTAGTACCTTTGCACCTTAAGCACTAATTATATTATTTTCAGAATTTTTTGATTTTTTTCGTTTTTATTTCTTTTCTTCGAAAAAAAAAATTTGAAAGAAAATGTTGAATCTTCAAGAATGTTTTTTTTTTTTTTTTAATGAAAATTTATCCATTATTTCATAAACATGTGTGGAAGTTGCCAAGGTACCATTGGTATCCCTCTTGAGAAAGAGGAAAGATATTATGCCTAAGGAAATTATGCCTAGTTAAACTGGATTTCACTCCAAGGGATAGTAGGATATTTTTATTTCATTTAACCTTCTCTTGGTCAAGGGTTTAGAGTTATCAAAGTTTAAGGAATAAACTAACCCATGTGTTATTCACTCAAGGTAATACATCAAAATAACACGATGAAGAGGGACTTTTTATTATTTTTTAAAATGAAGGTCAAACTAACCTCCTTATTCTCTCATAACTTGAAATCAAATCTAAAAAAAATGAATATATGTATTCCTAGGGATTATATATCTCAAAGCATTTATCCATTCTTAAATCTCAATGACTCATGGCTTGCCAACTCTCTCTTTTGGGTTATTTTTAATTCCTTTTGTGTGCATGAAATAAAATTAAAGCTAATTTATTTTCTTTATAACCTTATTGTGAATCCTATTTTATAGGTGTAAGATCCCTCCCATTTTGAAGGTGTAGGGTGAACCAACACTTACACTAGCACTTTCATTTTCTTGAGTGAAACCATTTAATGATCAAAATAAACCCAAGAAATGTTAGTCCTGAACTTTGAAACCTTAACCTACTGGTCTAACCATAAGATGTTTATAATATTTTAAAACATTTTAGATGATTTTTTGGGGTTTTACAATGATACCAATTTGAATGCTAGTTCACCCATGGCCAAAACACTCATCATGGTACCATGGTAAAAACCAATGTTGTGCATGTATATGGTTTAGGATTTACATTTTGTGTAATTTTTGTAAGATTCACTTACGTTCATGTAAGTGTGTTGTAAAACAAATGCATTTACATGATTCTACTTAATTATGTAAAATCATGTAATATAATATAAAAATGAAAAACTTTTATTTGAAAACAGAGCTACCCAAATGTTTAGAATTTTTTTGAAGATGAGCCAATCAAAGTAGCCCATTGCCAAAATATAATAATTGATCTATTGGAAGTAAAAGTTTTTACTTGGTGCATTACAAGTATTAATTTTTTTTATAATATGGCCAATCAAAGTGGTTCATTACAAAATAAGAAAATAAACAAACATTGAGCTTTACGATGCGCTTGCATTAAGATGCACCCATTTTTAATTACTATGGATTACAAAAGGATATATAAGTATTAACATTATAAAATACACACTTATATTTCACCAAGATGAACCAACACCCACACTAATTCCTTCACCTTTTTGAATGAGGCCTCTTAATGGCTTGAAAAGTGTTAAATATGGACATAAAGACTTTAATTTTGTTTAATCATGAGATGTTTTTAATATTTTTAACCAATTTAAATTGAAGTTTATATTATGATACCAACCAATGTCGGGTAGGTATCTAATAATCTAGGTAATACCCATCAACGCACTAACTTTGATTCTGAGAATGCATATTTTACTCTAACCCAGACCTTGATTTTAATACATGTTGATATAACCTAATGTTAAACTTGCCTTATTGTAGGATCTCGATGAAAACCTAGTACCTAATGACCATCAATTTTATAAATATTATAAACCCTACCTTGATAAGGATTTACTTTCATCAAAGTTTTGGGTATTCTTAATTAGGGTTATGACTTATGCCATTAAGATTAGGGCTTAGGACTTAAGGTGCCTTGTCTATGCTCTTGTTTTGTTTTCAATTACAAACATGTAACCATCACCACTTTCTCCAAGGCATCACCACTACCTTTTTTTCCAATGCATCATCATTACTTCTTTATCCAACACATTGCCACTACCACTTTCTCCAACACAATACCATCATTGTTTTTTCCAATGGATCGCCAATGCATGTTGTCTTTCCACCTTTAACAACTTGTTTGCTTGGATTTTAATTTTCATGTATGTCAAATTGCTACAACATTAATGATAGTGTCATGGGACATCTTCATTATCTTCACACTTGTCTTTACCAACATGGTGGTGATCATCAGTACTCAATATCCTTAGTGATCTTCTTCACCATCATAATCATTTTCGTTTGTGTGTTTTTAGTTTTTAGCAAGTTGCAACACCACCATTAGTGATCATCATCTCCACATCATTGCACTATGAGTAAGTTTTTTTGCACTCCTCACCATTATTCTTTTTGGTTCATCACCATCATTCCCCTTTTTGATTTCAATGAAGTAATTTATACTTTTTTTTTTGGTCAAAGTTTTCAAACTTTCCTTTTCATTTCATGTTTATTAGTTCGTGTTTATTAGGTTGTTGTAACATTAACCACAATGTTGTGGTGGTCATCATCATAGTATTCATCTACACCATCAATCTAACTGTAATCATCATCATCATCATGGTGGTGTTCATTTTTTAAGTAAGTTAGTTCAATTGTAATTTACATTATTGTGATTTACATTATTTTTTAATATTTCTTAAAATGTTGAACTATGTAATTCTTGCTAAAGCAATCATTGCAATTGCAACCTATAGGGTAAAAACATAGTTAAAGGAGCCACCCAAGTAGTGAAAACTCCTTAAAATTGCATTTTTGTATGTTTGAAAGATCACAAATGAAGCATAATAGTTTAGATTGTCATAATTTTTTTGGAATATTTTTCATTATTTGCAAAATTTACATGTTCAAAGCTTGGCACAAATCAAAAATATTTTTGCCTCTTCAAAGCATTCAAACCTTGAGAATCAATAATCCTTGTTTTTTTTCAAACATCCATTTTTTATACCAAATGTGCATCATTCCTTTTGAAAATTGGAGAAGATTTGGACATTGATGATTAGAAAGGCAAAAGAAAATTTGAACTAATGAAAAAAAAACTATAACTGATTTAAACACATTTGGCTCAAAAGTGTTTTTGAAAATTATGAATTTTGAAAATGTGTTGATAACAAAAGTTGTTCATGTTTATGTGATAAAAGGCATGAATGCATAATATACATGATATAAAATCAATTTATGGTCAAAATGAATTTGTATATGAAATGTTGCATTATAAATTTACCAAGCTTCATAGGTTCATACAAATTTTGTGCGAAATCAAGTTTTCATAGGTTTGTACAAAAATTTCACAAATTTTATGCTATGATTAATATGAATGATATTTGTATGTATTCAATATCTTAAATATTAAAAAAAATGGGACATTTTTTTAAATGACATATGTGAATGTGAATGTTTATTACACAAAAATCACATAATTCTATCCAAAATTACATAACGATAATTGCATGGATTTAATTAAACGTAAACCATATGTACTTCACATCAAGACATCATAAGTAAAAAAGACATATCATTTATATAGAAATAATACATGTATATTTTTTGTGTCATTTTTACATTTTGAAGCCCATGGATTTTGCACGGACATATTGTTTTATAATTTTTGCATGGATTTTATTGAAATTTTATGATATTGTATGTTTGTGATGGGTGTTAAATGGGGTACTTGAAATAAAAATTATAAAATTATAAACCTATAGAAAAAATGTACCAAAAAGAGAAAAATTATTCCCCTTTTTCAAATCACAAATTTTTTTGGTAGCCATGCCCCTACCATAAATCAAAGTTTACACAAAATGTATTTTTAGATAACTTGGTATTACACATTATGAATTACCAATATTTATTTTTTATTGAAACTCCATGGTTGAAGCAATTAGTCTTGTAAAAAATCCCTAACTATTAAACAATTAAGGTTTTCAAAGAAAAGATTTTTCATATGAGTTTATCATCTTGTATTACATTACATATTGAGTCCCAATAACAAATTCGGAATGTGAATCAATATAAAGTTTTCCATTTTGTGATGTTCTAGTCAAACAACCAATCCATATTTTTCAATTTCAAAAGTCCATTATTATTAACAAATGATTTTTTTATCACTAAATAACCACATTGTTTTCTTCATAATGAAATTATTAATTTAGATCCAAGTCCCAATTAGTAGATGTAAGAATATAGTAATCGCTATATGCATTTGAATAAAGGGTACCAAGAAAAAAATAAAATTGTTTCATCACGAAAATGAGCCATTGTAGCTTGCATCTACCCTAAGGTTGGTGTTAGTTTTTCAGAGGTTAGTTTGAAAGAAGTTCAATCATCCTTCTACATAACCATTATGTGGATTAAAAAATTTAGAAAGGGAAAAAAGAAGTGGAAAAAGTTTTGTACTATTGTAGGGTTGCATGCTAAGATGTTGAAAACCTAATGAAGATGTAGTTTGCTTCCTATGTCATCCTCTTGCAAGAAACATTGGAATAACAAAACATTCTTTGCATTTGTTATAGATTACAACAAGTTGCACATTTATCCTCTAGAATGTTAACATTCAAGACTTGGGTTGTTGTTAAATTTATTACATATACATTTCTCCATGTTGTGAAACTTTGTGTTTTAAACCAAAGTTGGAGCTACTAGTTGTTGTCAAATGCATTTTTTTTGCCTTCAATTTATGCATTGCCATGAAAGTTGATATGACTAAGATTCAAACTTTATAACAACTACTAATTTGTGGACATTTTGATTTTACATTGGAAGAATTCAAATTGAAAATGATGACACAAGTCATCAATATTTTAGCATTTGTTTTTGGCATTTGTATCAATTTGTAATCAAGTTAAAGCACATAACATGATGGCTATTATGATTTATTGATCTTTGTTTGAAGAACATGAAAATTGTACAAAACTTTGTAAGCGATATAGTTGCCTTGCAAATTGTGACAAAATATGACATTAATATATTGTGTCTTCTTTTACTACACGTGTTGTTTCCTTTGAACCCCATCAAGGCATCAACAAAACCAACAATGATTAATGATGATGATTTTTTTAAAGCAAATTGTATTAAATGATGATGCAATCTTGTTCATTTTGGAGAATGAGGTACAATTGTTTTGATAGTTATCCATGAGACTAATAGAGATTGAAAACCCATTAATTTGGTGGGCAAGTCATGCTTTGCAATTTCTAAATGTTTCTTTCTTAGTTCATTAAGTCCTTGATATTATGGGATCACAAATTAAGATTGTGTAAATTTTTAATCTTGCGAATGTCATCATTAATTTGAAACATTCTAGACTTGGAATTGAAATTTTGAACTACTTCATGATTTTCATCATAAAAAATTGGCTTGATGATGCATGTGATGGGTGTGATGGACCCGTGAAGCTAAAAAACATGGCTAAATTTCTAACATCTAAAAGCAATTTGATTAGAACAACATGATTCGTTTGAAAAAACTTCAAACAAGGATATAATGTGATTACAATCAAGATTTCAGGTTTTGGTTTTTTCTTCTAACTATCAATTAGGTCCAATGTTTTTTTTTACATTTTGGTTTCAAAATTTGTGTGAGTGAATTGAAATGTATTAATTTATTGGTGTTTGTAGGTTGGTTGAAATTATGCTATTATGGTGTAATTGAACCCCACCATAACAATGTTGGGTATCTATTTATTTCACATGTAATTTTTCTATGATGAAATGGGCAAAACCTAAATTGACCTTATGATCATAAGTTATAATTCAACTAGGGTTGGAACGTGAATTAAAAAAAAAATTCCAAGTTTTCTGAGGTCAAATCTGCTCAAAAGCTCAATTATGAACAAAGATGTTACATATGTGAACAAGGAATAAACATATGTATTAGTTGGTATTAGAAATATCACATGTGAGCAAAGAGGTTTTGAAATATTCTAAAACAATTTAGAACCACATCCAAAGGTTCTTCAAAAATCATTTAATAAGGAACCAACCTTGGAAGTTCTCCAAAAAAACACAAAACTAGATAACACTACTACCAACATGGGTGTTGGTTCACCCAAGCACATTTATACTTAGCTTGGTAACATCATTTGCATGGTAGAATGTAAATGTAAATGAAAGTTTTTTACACTTCCCTCTATAAGTGGTATATATATATATATATAATAGGTAATGTAAATATTAAAATTTTGACAAGGTTAGTGTCAATCATTTACACTTACCTAGATTTACAAAACATATATATTTGTATTTACACTCATTCACAAACCAATAGGAAGAACTAATGTTCGTGTGAAGGTATCCAATTTGTAAGTTGGTTAAAACTAGGGGTTCAAGTCTAAGTTCTTATTGCCCAAACTCAAGTTGACACCTTTTTGTTGAAGTGTCATCAAAATAGATAATGGAATTATTTTTATGTTAGATTCAAAATCAAAACCAAAATCATGATTTTGCTTTTAAATCTAACACAAGGTCAAGATATTTATGTAGGAAAATTGATTTTTAAAAAAATGATAAGTAGGTTAAACTTTATTATTTAGTTTGAATTAATTGTTGAGCTTCAAACCTATTTAAAGTCTTATTTTATTTTATTGAAAAACTTTTTTGGGGTTGGAAGCAAGTTTTCCTTTTTTTCAATTTTCTAATGTAACATTACCCAATCATCCACAAGAAGATTTAATGAAAATTTTGGCTATAGGTTAGAGGTGAAAGTATAAAAATTTAAGAAAAATTTGAAATATAGCAAAGCTTTGAGCTCAAAAATAGAAAAGAAATAATTTGTAAACAAAGTCCTTTTCTTTTTGGAAAATATTATCCAAAATTTCAAGAAAAAAAAATTCAAAGGAAAATTTCGTAATGATTGAAAAAACTTTTAATTGTGGGGCAATTTTTTTAAACCAATTTCCTATAGCCTTGGCATTTCTCTACAATTTTTTTGCCAATTTCAAACTTATATTTCTAGGTTACATTGGGTGTAAATTTTTAAAAAACATTTAGACCTATTTAATATCTAAATAATGAAATTTATGAAATTGTCTGCAATTACATTTTCAAAGGTGACATTGTTCACAATGGGCAATCCATTCACAATATAACAATCATAACAATTTACTCCACTTTGTACAAACCCTAAATTTGTTAACAATATCTCATCATTGTTAGTTTACAAGCAACAAAAATGGTTTGTTAAATTCAAAAGGTATATCAATATCACTTGCCCACCACTATTTTTTAGCAAATGATTTTGTCAAATAATTTGCAACCTATACACATAAATTAACATTTGATGGAATTTATTATTGACCACATGCATAAAAAGACTTTAACTACATGAACATGAAAAGACACATGTTAATACGTTAGAACCTTGTAAAAATTCATTTATAAAACATGTTAATTTGTTTTTTCATATCCATGTTGGTGGATAGGAAAAAAGGTGACATAATTATAAATTGGAGGTAGTTGTTAGGAAAGGTGAAAGATAGTTATTAAAAAAATTAATAAAAAAATTATTAAGAAAGAAATGAAATAATCAAGCTTGAAAATGAGATAATTATTTTTGAAATTATTTTTGGAATGGTCCATGGACAATAATACAAAGGATTTCAAAAAATCCTCCATAGGGTCTCAAGACCAAACTAAAGGTTCTATAAAAAAAAAGTTAGAATCAAAATCAAAGGTTCCTTTTGAAATAAGAAAATTGATTTGAACCAGTGTTGGTTGATTATTATTATACCAACAAAATAAAAACTCCAAAAATTGATAGTTATAAATTGATAATTATAATTGACTATCAATTGTTATAACTATTAATTTATAACTATCAATTTCCTTGTCAAACTAGTATCCTCGTTTATAAGTTAACTCAATTTTTTTTTGATGGTACCCACTTGTTATGCATAAAGGTCAATTATCAAATGCCCACCTTCGAAACCACTTAGTGTATTGCCCATATAGGTTTTCATGTTTATGTTTTTCAATAAAGATAACAAAATTTTATTTCTAGCAACTTGTTTTTAGGAAATAGTTTTTTTTTATTGGAAATAGTTTGTTTGTTGGAAATAATTTTGAGAAGAGTTTAAAGAAGATAGGACATAGATTGCTTTGAGAAAAAGCCCTTTCCTAGAAATAAACAAGTGTTGGAAATGGCATCAAAATTACAAGAAAAAAAGGATTGCAAAGTTGCAAAATACATTAAATGGGTTTAAGGTTTCAAAATTGATAACGTATGAAGATGAAAATTCCAAATGTAGGCCATTATTTTTTTGATAATTCAAAACCCACTAACCCATAAAGGTCTTGCTTATTCTATAGATGTTACGTACCAAACATGTAGGTTTTCTAATTGACATTGAACAAATTTAAGAAATGGCAGGTAGGTTATTAATAACCTTAGTGATACCTTTATTAATAACCAACTATTTTTCAATAACTAGTCAATATTGGTTTTTTTAGTGTTGAGTGGTTTTTTCAAAAAACCAAAGTACTGGTGTTGATACTTGATACCTGGTGCAATCCTATATACAAGACCAAAATTGGTTAGGTCTCACACCATAAGGAAAAAGAAATTAGGTTGGTTCAATATATACTAGTGTGGCTTGTGCCATTGGTCCAAGTGTGAACCCGTTACAAATGAGTCACTAGGGCCTAGTGCTTTTTGTTGGTGGGAGGAGGAGGCATAAGGACAATATGAAAAAATACGTTTAGTGATAAATTATTGATTTCATTTCAAAGTTGAGATAATCAAAGTAAGGAAATGGAAAATGTGGGATGAAGTTTTTGAATAATAGAAGACAAATATTTTTAAAAACTGGCATGAAGTGATGATAAGAAATAAGAAAATGAAAAAAAATTGAAACGAAATGAAGGAACTTTGCATGGTTCTAATAACTACAAGGTCATGGCCAATTTGGATTTAGCAACATTAGTTGCAGTATTTCTATCAAGAATATTAGAATTGCTTGGACATTATATTTTGGATGAAGTTGCACAATAAATTTAGAGCTTCTTTTTTTCATCAAAAATTTGCAAGGATGTACGATGCATAGTTTCCTCTATGGTAATTGCCATAGTTAGGGTCATTGGCCATGAAACATGTGACAATAAGTTCACCTTAGACGATTTTTAGTTATCGTCGATTTGGGCATCTTCACAATTTGTGAAATACTTGACTATTTTTGCAAAATTGAGGACCATGTCTATATTGTGCATTCTTGGAAGGTAGATTTTCATTTACAATTTCAATTTCAATACCAAACCAACGGGTTTCACATTACAATGAAACAAATGTTCAATCATAGATTCAAACTCTAAACTTCATGATCTTGTGCCTTGTTGCCCAAGAGGTTTATCACCACAATTAGGAATATTTTGCAAACTCAAGGGGTTTTTTTTGTAGCATTCCACTTTTCTAATATTGGTAATGTGGTGGCTTTAAACTTCAAGGTTGATGCATTTGAAGTGAGAGAAATGGGTGTGACCTTGATTTAAAAGGTTGCACACTTCGTGGTAGGGCCTTATTGAGCTTTGGATTGATATGAAATTTTGTTAGCATTAAGAGATCTTGAAACATGACCATTGAAAGGTAGTTTAATTGACAGCAAATTGGGGGTTAATTCAACTATTTGAAATGTGGACCAACATAATGTAGAAGTGGGAACCTCATATGGGTTTTCAAAGCACACAAAGGTTGTTGACATAATTGCATTAACAAGGTGGGTGCAAGCTAAGGTGGACCACTTTTTGCATCACACTTTAGGTTTTTATAAAGTGTCATGCATTAACATGCCATAAAATCATCATTATGTTAAATTTCCATTGAATTAAGATTTTCAACTTGAATAAGAAAACATCTACATAAAAAATTATAACATGTATTCTCCAAATATAGAGTATTGGACTTTAGAAGTTGAAAAATATGGATTGGTTTTTTTGTCTATGGCTTGATACAAATACATTTTTGTTTATGAATTTTTCTTAAGTTATTTTATAGGGATGCAACATATGATATATTAAAGCAAAAGTGACATATATGCAAAAAAATTGTTAGAAAAAATTTAATTTGAAAAAAAAAGGATTTTAAATATAAAAAATCGAACTTATTTTCAAAAGTCCATATCATATTCATTTTTTGATGGATTTCAATTTTTTTTTCCTTAACATGCATGTTAAAAAGTTATGTAGTTGGGTTTTTATTCATATAATCTTTATTATTTCATTAACCACATTTAATCCCTCATTTAGACAATGATATCATAATGAATTGCAATTTTAGCACTAATGAATGGACTTTTTATGGAGTATTTTTTTGTCAAAATTGGTCCACTTTATTTTGTAACCACCCAAAATCCTTCTTTGGTCTCGTAAAAACTAGAAACACATGGTGTAATGAATATGGAAGGCAAAACTTTCAAACAACTTCCTAGTTGTCATAGATCTTCAAAGCTTATGACATAAGAATATTTTTCTTACAATTTTGTTTCTAGAAAAACTTTCATAAGCTTTCTTGGAAAACATAAAGGTGCCTATAAAAGAGTGTTAAAATGATCATACAATTTCCAAACTTTTCAACATGGTCTCAATGAACCCAACCCACACCCAAAATCTTTCAAGATCACGAATTTCTGCTTGGACGTCCCTATGAAAGAAAATCTCCAAGGAAATCATACTTATTTGATGCACATAATCTCATTAGTTGTTAGTGGGGATGCTTTCATTTGTCGCACCTCTTGGAATGTGATCCACAAATGAACAACATACAAAGGAGGAAGTGATATGTATTTGATATTCTCATTATAATGTGTAGGACTTGGAAAATAGAATTCACCTTGATAAGATTATCCATAGATTTTTAAGCACATTGTTTTTTTGTCGTAAAAATCTCTTCAAAAGAAGCACTTTCTTTAACCCCCAACAACCTCATTACATTCTCCACAGACATTTCACAAAGGAAGCGACTCATTAACCATGGAATCATTTACCTTTGCATTTAGTTGCAAGGACCGTTGTTATTGTGAATCCCTGTTCTTTAAACATGGTTTTTCAGGCATGGTTTTTTACATGGGCCAACCTTGTAAAACATTTCATGTTTTGAGCTTTTTGCAATAGTTTTATGACTCGTGGCCAATTTGTTTCCAAAGGCATTTCCCCTTGGATATCCACCAACAAAAGTGTTAGGGAATACTACTAATTAAGAACCTTGATTTGCAACCTTAATTACCAACCTCTCTACTTTATCTGATGGTTCAATGCATAAACAAATAAAAATGTAATGAAAAAGGGAATGAACGAGCAAGGGAAAACAAATGGTACAATTTATCGAAAGTAGCTAGAATATTATAAAAGATATTAAAAGTCTGCGACACAATAGTCAAATAAATTTACATGAGACACTGGAAACTATGTTGTTTGCAAGTAAGTCTTGTGAGTGATGGAAGTACTGGTTGTCCCACTTCAAGACTAAACTGAACCTACCAATAAATACAATCCAATAGTGCATGGAAAAAAGGTTCATTAAAAAAAAAAAATTCAATCTAACACCATGATGTAAACAGAAGCTGGCATTATGTGCAATGGTGAGAAGATCATTGTTAAACTCTTGGTCTTTTTTGTGTTGGTCTTCTCTCATTGCTTGTTTGTTCCTATCATTTTATTTTTCCAAGACACTTGTAAGAGTGGGATAACTTGTTAGGAGATGGGGTGATTAGTAGGTAGGGCATAAGACGATAACCCCAAGTGGGGCAAATGGGTTGTGCACATCAAGGAAAAAACAGGACAGACTGCCATGAGAGAAGTAGATCTGCCTATGATCTTCTACAAAACTTGTGGGCAGAAAATCTTGACTTTCTACTTTGTCGCACCCTGTAGGCATCTGTCTACCATTGTAACTCCCCTTTCGGCCTGCCCATGAATTGTGGTGTTCTGTTTAACACTTAGCCCGAGTCTTTCACAAGTCTCACCATTCACTTTCATGCTCACCTGCTTCTCTTCCATAGCAATGGGAACTTGATGGGAACAAGAGGAATTTTATGGGAATTCTTTGGGAACTTGATGAAAACAAAAGGATATTGATGGGTTATTGATGAGAACAAGAGGAACTTGATGAGAACTTTTTGGGAACAAAAGGAATTTGATTGAAACTTGATGGGAACAAAAGGAATTTGATTGAAACTTGATGAGAACAAAAGGAACTTGATTGAAACTTGATGGGAATAAAATAAAATTGATGGGTTATTGATGGGAACAAGAGGAATTTGATGATAATTGTTTGGGAACTTGATGAAAACAAAAGGATTTTGATGAGATTTTGATGGGAACAAGAGGAATTCGATCTTAACTGTTTGGGGACTTGATGGGAAATCACCCACCCCTTCAAAAAGATAATAAGCATCCGTTGGGGGCATGTTTGGCGCCACCCAATTGGTTCACCCCTTCCAAAAATAAGAAACATCCCTGGGGGCATGTTGGTGCCGCTAAATTGGCACTCCTCACATGCTTCATCCTAATGAGTTTTTTTAGGGACAAGCTACAAGAATAGGTGCTTCCCATGTATGAAATTTGTTTTTAACAAATTGCCTAGAGGGCAGGCAAAGAAAATTAGATGGAGCAGCTCAAAAGATGGGCAGACATGTGCAAATTTTATCTGCCTGCCTCCCTTTCTGCCAGCGGATTTCAAGGAGCAGGCAGGCAGGCAGAACCCATAAGGGAATCGTAGAAGACACAGAATTTTCAAGTCTCAAGATCTCACTTGAGATCTCAGAAAGGGACGAGCGACGTGGCCTCACCAGCATCCAGAACCCTTGGAAATCGCACAAAGCCTCCTCCTCAATTAGGGAAACTCAACATGTGAACATTGTTTTGCAATGTATGTATTGATTTTTTAACAGCCAAATGTGGGAGGAAATCATGCTTGAATTGAATGGTAAGCTTTCAAGTGTGACCACGTTCTCCACTGATTTTTCCTTCCAAAACCTGATTTTTTGGAATTTATTTGAATTTTCAGCAACAGAAATCATTTAAAAATCAATATCTCCCACATTCCGAATCCAAATCTTACCAATTAAATTCCATTAAATCTTGCTCATAAAGATCTCTCCAACAACACCAAAGGCACATTCCAATTCCTCCGAAATTTTCAGCTACAATTTAATTTAATTTTCAGTGAAGAAGTCATTCAATATTCAAGAACTTTTGCACTGCAAGGCCAAACGCCATGGAACCAAGCCCATGCACCCCTCCTTGTCGAGAGCTTTCCAAAGACACCAAGAACATGATCTGAAGCATCCCGGTTCGGTGGATCTCATAACTACAAAACAAAACAAAACAAACTACCTTCCTTCATAGATAGATATATAATAAGAAGATTTTGGCACATGATCTGATCATTTGCAGGGTGATGTGATCATTAAACACACAAGAGATGACCTCATTCTCCAGTTACACAGTGATCCTTGCAGCAGGAATTGGATGATAAACTTTGATGCCATTCCTTTCTCAAGTAATGTTGTGATGGCTTCCCTTATGCACACACTTAGGTTTTGAACACACTTTGAGTTTTGCATACCACTTGGGTTGTCCCCCCTCGCCCCCATTAAGTCATGCAAATTGGAGAACACTGCTCTAGTGGAGACACTGTCCCCATTTTCCCAACTGTTTTCTGCTCTGAAAATCAAACAAGCACAAAAACACCTAGTGTTTTGTCCAAACCCAATTTACACTGTCCAGCAAAGCAGATGAACTGCATAAAACCCTAAATGCTCTTTGCTAATAAGCCTACTACATTTGTAAACCAGATTGCCTGACTTGTTACCCAACACCTTAGGACAACAACAAAAAAATTAACACTAAATGTTTTTCCCTCGGATTCATCCAGTCATATTCACCATCATCATCAAATCAAACACAGCTAGATTTTATTTTTTCAATTTTGTTTGTAAGCACAACAACAGCAGACCTGACCTGACCTGACCTGACCTGACAAGCCGTTGGGCACCCCCAAGTCAAGCTCATTGGCAAGAGGGGGCCAGCAGGAATTTCACCTGCACACCACTAGGTTTGAACCTAGGACCTTTTTTCGAGATCCCAGCCTGGTCCCGGAATGGGCTATACCCGCAAGCCATCACCCCTGGGATGGAACACAGCTCGATTTGATGATGAGTGAACTCAGTCTTCTCCCAGCAAATTAGAGGAGTTTCATTAATGACTACCTAGTACAGGAGTAGAATAGATTGCTTTGTTCTCTGCTAGATGGTTTCATGGCGCACCAACAGATCTCGAAAAGCAATGACACCAACAAAGCAATCTACTCTATTCTACTCTACTAAAGCTCATCCATATCTCCCATACGTTTTGGAGCGAATAAAGAAATGCTCTATATATATGCTAACGTCAGCGGTGTACTTGTGTTCGTTGAGCCGAGAGAAGGTTAGCATCTCCCTTGACAAGGACGGGAAAAGCCTTCGGGCTTTCACACATGAGGTTAAGGCTTCCCACTTCGGTGGATCTCAACCCAATTTTTTTG
>Ga0116229_10004645_pt1 | contig 22529 bp, 13 predicted proteins | sample S1TSphgellanicum_3_FD_87313 | JGI IMG/M metagenome (GOLD analysis project Ga0116229, IMG submission 87313) | Host-associated microbial communities from peat moss isolated from Minnesota, USA - S1T2_Fc - Sphagnum magellanicum MG | ecosystem: Host-associated > Plants > Peat moss > Unclassified...
TACGTCGTCATCGCGACGCAACAAGGTTAGAAAACTTTCGTTCGCCGCAACCAGGTAGGTATGAAAGTAGGTACCTAGTGTTGTACCTATACCGCTCTTGATTTGAACGATAGGTTCGTTGTCGTTGACCAGGACACAGGAGTGGCGGCTGACCGACCGCCCATTCCAGGAGGCATCCACGATCGTGTTGGTGAGAATTAAAACGTGTATATCATTTATATACAGAATCAGCTCCCCACTAAACAATTGTATACAGAATCAGCTCCATAATAAAACAATTATAATACAGAATCAGCTCGAGATCTGCAATCGTGATATGCGCATAGGGAGGGGGGAGGGGGGATTTCTTTCACTATTCAAATACATTGAATAGTTTTTTTTTTTTTTTTCTTTTTGTTCCAAATTTCCATTTGGACCTCATTTTGCATGCATTCAAAATGTTGTGGAATTTAAACCATTAGGTATCTGTGGTTTATTTTAATTAATTTATATCCACTTAGGTCTTCAAGCCATTACTAACTTCATGGCATGTTGGCAAAAACCCAAAACGTGAATAGCACGTTCCCAAACGTGAATAGCTCTCAATACGCTATTTATGAATCCACGTTTGGGATAGTTCATATAAGACAAAAGGATTTTGAGGGCATATTTTATGTATGTAATTGAATGGGTAAGTGGCTGGCTGCCCACCCATTATGCTGAGTAAATTGCCATGGGTGAGCCCATTACGGCGAGATGGGCAGCACACCCAACATCATAATAATAATGGGGGCAGTTGCAAGCCTGTTCCATTGTGTTAACATCTGTGATCATCAATGATTATGAGATTCCAATCATAATCTTCTACCCTGGAACATTATGAACATGATGAAGAGCTCTAAATGTTACCTGCTTTTACTTTGCTTTTTAACATGAACCCAAAAATAATTAAATTAAATGGCATAATCATTCATCACAGATGTTAACATGAATTTTCACAATTCCTTAAATTCAAGGAGTCTCATCCAATTATCCAAGCTAATCTTGTTCTCATAATTAATTAATCTAAGTTCTCAGACTTGGGGGGTCCTCTCTCTCCTTTCTTTTACCCTTTGCTTGGTGCTTTGTTGGCCTTGCCTTGGTAGGCAAGGATATTGTGTTTAGATTCAATATAGAGTATAGTAGCTTAAGAGATTTTGGCCCCCAGGTAATAAGTCTTTTTTTATATGAGAATTTTTGAATGATATTGTGTTTAGATTCAATATAGAGTATATTAGCTTTAGAGATTTTGGCCCTAGGTAATAGGTCTATTTTTATATGAGGATTTTTGAATGATGATCTTTTGGCTTGTGTTGTAAACTTGAGATTGGTTATAAAGTTATAATACCTTGAAGGATTTTGGTTTGTTTTATAGGATTTTTTGAAGATTATATTTTTGCATGGTGAAATATTTGAGTTTCCATGAATCTCTTTTTGCCTTAACATACATTTTATGTAAATGGCAAGGCCATAGTGTGACACACCCCTTGTTTAATAGAGCTTGCCAAGGTCTCATCATTAATTACCATTTATTTAGGTTTTGTCAATAACCAAATCATAAATATATATTTTTGTTATTCTAACTAATAATTTCATTTCATAATAAAAACATGTCATAAATTTTTCATTTCAAACAATTTGGTAATGGAAATCATGTGTAATTCATTCTTTATATACTCAGACTTCTTACACACAAATGTCTTATATCTAAAAAAAAAATTATTCCACATTTTAAAACCAGGCCAATTTTGGAGCAACCTTATGGTAATGGAACCACCTAGCAAAAAACATTAGCACTACAAAAATTAATCCATTGATTGCAACATAATAAAATTGTAATTCACTAGTTATTCCAAATGCTCGCCAAAGTTGAAAAAAGCCAAAGGTTATTTGTATTCCTTGAAAACCTCTGCCTACATCTCCATTTAAAATCTCTTGACCCACTATTGGCCAAACAACTTGAGCACTGGGTTTAATGTGAGTAGGATCACTCAACCATGCTTCATAGTTCCAAAAATGAGCTCCATGGAAGTACATACCGCTCAGCCAAATAAAAATGATAGCTAATTGACCAAAGTGGGCACTAAAAACTTTGCGAGAAATTTTTTCTAAATCATTAATGTGAAGCACATTTTCATAAGATGAAAATTTTCATGCATCCCTTAAACTTAACACACTTAACCCATAATGGTCCTATTAGAACATGGGTCCAAATGTGCTAACAAAAGCCAAGGTCACCTCTTTAGGTCACTCATTAGAAAGTAATGGGTTTATTTGTGAATATGATGTAGTAGATTATGATTAGTTACATAAGGTGATGGATTAGGAATCCATGGTTTTAACAATGGTCATAAATATTCATAACAAAAAACTTATCAAATTATATTATTATGTAAAAGTGTGAATAATTATTGAACATACTTATGTCATCTTTGAAAGCATTTCAAATCCATTAAAGAAAAATTAAAAAATAAAAGAAATAGTTATGGTGTTTTTAATTATTGTATTAGGTATAAATTGGGTAAAATGAGCCATTTGGACAAAGGATTTGATATTTAAAAATAAAATATTTTTATAAAATGTTCTTAAAATCATGATTTACAAATTGAATCAATTTTTATATAAAAAAATGACCCATAATAATGTTGCATTATAATATTGTGTGAAGATTTACATTTTAAAAATTCATACAATTGTCATTTTCACATCATTCAAAAGCTCATTTAAGCAATGAAAAATGTAAAAGATATGCAAAACCATACAAAAACATAATTGTGTGTTATGTTCCATACTCATTAGATTCATTTGAAATGTATCCAAATGTTTTCATGATTCATGAAAAATCTTATTATACAAGGTCATCCAAAAATTTCAACATCAACTTAAGTTATCACTATATTAATAGAAATTAAACAATAATTACATCCCAAGGTGGCTTTTTTGCCCAAATTTGGACCATATATTCATTTTAATTCATACAAAATTTGTTGCACATTTCCTTCATAATATATAAGAAACATTGTCATCTAAGCATGTTAAAGATTTGCAACATTAATATTTTTTTGTCATTAAAACATTAAAACTCAAACAATGATTACATTGGTTGTGGTTCATTTGAGTGTGATTACACCCACTTTCACCATGGTAGGCACCCTTTTCAAGTGCAATTAATGTATGGAGTTCCTATCAAAACCTTGGTCAATATGGTATGGTACTAATCATAGCCCTTTCAAAGTTCATTTGACTTGTAATGTTCATGTTTAGGCTACAATAAGCACCAATTTTAGAACACATTCCATAATAAAAAAACTACCTTCAATACTTCCTTTGAAGGTCACAAAATTATTGTCAATTAGGCTTTTTGAGTAGTGCAAAATTCATTGCACAACAATCTAATGAAGCTCCCCATGATTTGCCATAAATTAGTTCACATTTTTTCACTATTTAAACAATATTAGTCTTGTACATCATGTACCATTATGAACATATGATGTTTTCAATATTATTATGAAACATGATTGTTAAAAGGAAGAAATAGGTTATTATAGCTTTTGTAGTAGTAACATAAGTATGTAGTTACCTAAGTTGGGTCAATTGACTTAAACACCTTCTTTTCATCAAAAGGGTGTTGCCATAGTGATAGGAAGGTAGGTAAAAATGGAGAAATCAAAGGAGAAGATATAGGATTTAGGTTCAAACTTAGCCATCATTTATTTGGATAATGATTTGCTACTTAAAATAAGAGAGATTTGGAAAGAAGGGGTTGTTTCTTTTGTGGTTATTAGAACATAATTGAGAAATGTGTGAGCGTGATCAAATAGGAAGAAATATAAATGTACAATACTAAGTTATTGTGGTTCCAATAACTTGGAACATTGTGTTATGATTGAAAAATGAAAAGTTTTTAATGTGAAATTGGGGTACCCACTACTAGAGTTTGTATTTTGCACTTGTTTACCATTGTAATAATTGGTGAAAACATGCAAAAGTAGACCATTACATGATTCCTAGACCAACAAGTAAAAGTAGATTTGGAATTTTTTGCATTTTAGGCATTTTGACAATGTGATAAATTTTTTAATGTATGTATCATGTTAAATAAATCATATATGGTAATTCCTAATGTAAATTTGACTATTCTCACTAATTTATTTATTACATATTTTCCAATTTAAACAATTCAAACAATTCAAATGAAATGTTTTAATGTTGAACCATCATGCATTTTTATATTCATTTTTTGGAACTTGAACTTTTGGATTATGACAATGTCAAGCTTCTCAAAAATATTTTTTCATACACTCATATCTAATGCCCAAAACATATTTTTTGATATAATAGTAAAACACATTTCATGTGTTTAATTTGTTAAATTGTGCCTTAAACCTTTGAAAATGCAACATAAAATGAAAATTTTTAATTGAAGTTTTAAATCTTATTTCATATATTGAAATTGTTAAACATATTTGTCACACACTTCAATTTTTTTATCTTCAATTATTACATTTTTGATATATTTTTCCATATTTTCTTCCTAATTTAAAGTGTTTGCTTGTGGCTTGGAGTAAGAGTATACACCCGCCTTTATAGTGTTAAATTATACTAATTGAATTATTTAGTTTAAAACATGGTATAACAATTCAATTAACATTTTTTTTGTAGTGGGTTTCTACCCATATCCTCCTATGATTACTATAAACATTAGTAGAAAATGACATTTTGTAATTGTTGTATGCAATTGAAAATCAGTTGTGCATGTGACACATGCAATTGAAATTTGTGCAATTGTTTTAGACAAGTTGAAGATGACACATAGTTACATGTGTCTCATTATATGCAATTAATATATAAACTATGCTTATACGATTTCATCCATACTTTATATGGTTTTGTTTAAATGTAATTGCATTTATCCAACTTTCCTTGCAATTACAATGCATGGAAAATGTCTTAAATTTGAGCTAAATGCTTGAAAACATGTGTCATTTAAAAATTTTAAAATGTTTTCAAAATTAAAAAAATCATTGGACTAATTTCAATCTTCAAAACTTTTGTCGTTAAAATGATGAAACATGGTGAATCATGGACCATTTGTTGACCAGTTGACACATTTTTTAAAGGCCAATTATATGGTGACATGTGGTAATCTTTATGCCCATTTATTAATTTAATTTAATTCAATTAATTAAATCTAGATCATCCAATTTGGGGTTGATAAGATGTTGACATGTGGCACCTAGATAGGTAGGTAATTATGCCCAAATAGGTAGGTAGGTTGGAAAATAAGCTTAGGCTAAATACATAGGTTTAGAATAATCTAATTTTATTTTTAAATTTAACCATTGAAGCTCAAGTTTCTTTTATTGGTTCATTTCCAATGGCATTTGGTATTTGATTTGTAAACATGGCTATTACACCAAATTATATAATGTACAAAATTGGATTGGAAAACAAAGATATGAGATAAAAAAATTTAATTATCAGCATGACCAACTTAATTGCACACTAGATGTAACTACTACTAATACCAATGTTATATACTAACCTAGTTTACCTATTAGTTAGATTAAAATATTAAAAAAGGCAATAATACAATCATATTAATTAAATAATAATAAAATTATTCATATTCACCTAATAATACTCGTTTGAATCTTCATTAATAAATAATATATTAATTTTTATAATTATAATTGTAAAAAATTATGATTATCCATAATACTTAATAATTTTATAATATTATTACACTTAATTTTGGTTAATAGGTAGCTCATGTTAGTGTATTTATAGGTTAATGTGACCTATTAATCACAAGCATATTATCATAATTAATATTATAATAAAAACTATAGTATAACATCATAATAATTAATGATTTTTTATTAATATGAATATTAAAAACTTGTAATTACAGTGATAATACTAAATATACTAACTATTCATATTAATCTATTAATTTATATTGTATCACCCAAAAAAGGGGGATATGTTTTGAAAATTTTGTGGGTTCAAAATTTTGTTAATTTCTCTTTCATTTTTTTCGAATTTACAATTGAAAGTGAAAATAAAACGTGTTAAATAAAATTCCCAAATAAGTTTCTTTTTAAAATTTATTTGTCAAATTTTGAATATTTTATTTAAATTATTTGGTGATTTATTATTTAAATGGAAAATATATATTATACGTAAATATTATTTAATAAAACAAATAAAATAATTTATATATTTAAATAATTGTTGAATAAAATTTACAAAAATTTCAAATCATTGATGAATAGCCTTCATTGGCAATGGAGTTGTATCTACTACCCAAGACAATAAATGCTGGTTTCATTTTCAGAAATATTGGTAGTCACACACAACCCAAGATAATGACAATTTGCACATTGAAAATAAGGGTTACAACAACTAGAAGTTTTGTACTTATTGCCCATGAAGGTTTAGGTAAGTTTTAATACACTTTGAAAAATTTTGTTTAGTAATAGGCGATCCAAGAACTTGCAAATGCACATCTAAAATTAGGGTTTCAGCAAGATCAACACACAATTGCACAACTAGAATTAGGGTTTCAACAACTACAGATCAACACACAATAGTTGCTTTGAAACCCTAATTCAAGTCTATTTGAAAACAAGTAATTTGTTTATGTACAACAAACATTCAATTAGAAATGCGTCAAATAGGAAATGCAAATTTAGCTAAAGTACCTTGTGTCAAAACCTAATTATGCCTACCAGCAATGAAGACATAATCCAAATTTCCATAATCAACCTTGGTGTTTAGGGTTTCAACTAGTAAATAATAGGCAACCAACTTCCAAAAGACCCTCAATGACATTGATTTGCAACCTTATTACTAGTTGCCATTTCATACTTGACTATTGAACTAAAAGCAAAACCTCCATGACATAGAAGTAGAAAAATTAACTCACTATATCCATGGTGCCATAATTTTCATATTTGTCAAAACATACTCATGTGCAAGATCTCGTAGAATGAGACTTAGGACAACTCTAATAAATGCACCCTCCAATACCTCTCCAAAAACTCCTTCTATATCCCAAACCCTTCTAAACATATGTTAAAATTCATGTAAATATTAAGTGACAAATCCCAATGTCTTTTTCAAAATGTAACCTTCAGCCATAGACCCCTTAGGTCATGCCATGGAGTGAACATAACCTTTTAACACCTTCATCATCCGCTCCACTGGATACATGTAGCGATTATGAACTAGTCCACAAACATCTAGCTCATCTACTACATGCAACAACAAAAATGTCAATATCGAAAAAGATGTTAAATGAAATTGTTTTTCTAACAAAGAAAGTGTAATTGCAACATTTTCTCACATACTTGCAATGTCAGAAAGGTTCCAAACCTTCACACAAACCCATCGGAAGACATGACTAAACCTCATTATGGACATCCATGGTTCAATAGCCATAAGTCATCTCACAAGCAGAAAGGAGACAACAGTTGTTGCATTAACATATGATAATCATGTGACTTCAACACAACTTTTTATCTACCACATGTTTTGCCAATGAAGCACCCTAATTTGAGAGAAGCTTCATTGAACCCATCCTTGACAAGAATGGGCCCAATTCTTCTGTTATGAGGACACATGAGGCATGTGGTTTCAAAATTTTGTGTCGGTTATTAGGATGTTGTCTTAACCATAAATGCTACCGAATACCCAACCCTCAGCTTGCATGTTGTGTAGCACTTTATTTGTGTCTTTCTGCCCGAATATGAACCAAACCACACTCTCTCTCACAAATGTTTTTTCTCGATGTGCATCACATGTAGTGTGTGTCGAATCAACAAGTGTTGCCATATCAATGACATACCAGTTTGCATTAGAGTAGCATCATCTAGATTGCATGGGTTTTTTCTTCCAATAAAGGCAAGCGTTTTGAAAACTTTAATGCTTACTCAGACAGGTGTTTCGATTATTGAAATGTGTCCACACTGGGCATTGCAAGAAAAAGAAAATAACAAATAGAAATCTGCCCAATGCTTTACACTTGGTCGATGCTTTATGCTCACTAAAGCATTCAATAAAGCCCTCTGGCTGACGACAAGGGCATTACCCTAGTTAAATGGTTAGGGTCGATAACCCACAGAGACAAAAGAGTATCAAATAGGTAGCTAGCTAAGAAGGCATTTACTAAGGATCTCATTGACGGTTGCAAATCCGGTCCCAAAAAGATAAGAGACTTGAAGGTCACTGATGGTCCCAAGTTGCACTAAATGGTTAGGGTCGATAACCCAGAGAGACAAAAGAGTAGCAAATAGGGTAGGCTAGATAAGAAGGCATTTTACTAAGGGTCTGTTTGTCGGTCCCAAATCCGGTCCCAAAAAGATAAGAGACTTGAAGGTCGCTGACGGTCCCAAGTTGCCGCGTTGACGAGGTCTCCGAACGATGTCCACATACGTGTCTTGGAGATGACGTGTGGGACCCAACCAGATGCCGAGCGTAAAGAAGGGTAGTAGGGACCTAGTCTCTTTCTGTAACTCTCATCAAATTGGAGAGCTGTACACGAGGTCCTAAACGATGTCCCACATCTATCGGGACCTGAAAATGGGTTGAAGGAGGTTGCCCAGATCGTCGGAGGAAACAGAAGAAGAAGAGGAAGAGGAAGAAGCCGCAGCGGACGACGACGACGACGACGACGACAACGAGGAGGAGGAGGAACTTGGAGGCACGCAAACACGAGAAGAGACATTGGAGCGCATTCCATTGTTTGAAGTCCTCCTCCTCTTGCTCGTCTGTGAGATCTGCCAGCAGCAGCAGCAGCAGCAGCTTCCAGTTCTAGCCCTATGGTACTTTCAATGTTTTGCATGTCCTTTCTTGGCGTTTGTTTTTTGTTATTTTCCCGAGTTCTTTGTCTTTTTTTTTACGGCTCACAAGTTCCGAAGCGTGATGTTCAGTGGTCGATGGCATTGATTTTGATTTTGGAAAATTTTTAATACATGAAAAGCGGACGAGTGATGATGCGACTTGCTGCTTTTGTACGTTGGCAATTTGGATCTGGATGCTTGTCGGAAGGGTTGTTGGGAGGGGATTTTTATTCAGTGCTAATTTTCTAGGGGATGTGTATTTGTAGGTTCCGTGCTTTGCTTACGGTTGTCAGAGGGTTTGAGAGACCGAGTGACGTGAATGTGGGAATCGTTCATTTGCTTTTTTGTTTGTGGAGTTTCTCGGAATGGATTGCGAATGATCATCCTCTCAGCCTGTATAACAAAGGAATTCACTTTAATGGACTCAGCTGGTTGAGAATTTGATGTCTGATGCAGGCGAACGCAGCATCAGGTATGGCTGTCAGCGACGAGTGCAAACTGAAGTTCATGGAGCTTAAGAGGAAGAAGACTTACCGGTACATCATCTTCAAAATTGACGAGAAAGCGCAGCAGATAACTCTGGAGAAGACAGGAGAGCCTGGGGAAAGTTATGAGCAATTTGCATCGCATTTACCTGAGAATGACCCCAGATATGGGATCTACGATTTTGACTTCGTCACTGAGGACAACTGCCAGAAGAGCAAGATTTTCTTCATTGCATGGTAAGACATACTGCATGGCATTCATGTTTTTTGTGGAGTTGCTATGAAAAGTCTTTTGAAGTCAAGGAGACATTGTGGGCTTCCTCACATATCAATAAGCATGTTTTGATCATATTTGAGTGGGCACTGAACTAACCCCTAAATGAGAGGGTTTCCACATTCATCCCATGAGAAGAGGGCAGATGCAGAGTGTTTCAGGCATCATTTTTCTTTTCAGACAAACTTTTGCTGTAAATTGTCACTGAACGTGCCAGGCACTGGTTCACACTTAATTTCTGTTTCTTACCTGCTTTTTAGGTCATGTTTTCCCTTGCTCCTACAGTTTCCTGGAATGATCTTTTGTTTTGTGGTCTGGAACCTCATTGATTGTAGTACCAGGTTCTTTGTCAATTTATGTTCAGGTTGAATCTAACTGTATTCATGGAAGACTTCTGGATACAAATGCAGATATTTATATCCTATATATATATGTAGTCTTCCAGACACATCCAATTTATGCTGTGAGAAATGACCTTCACCTAAGGACAGTCTTTTGCATATTGTTATTGGAGAGCATTTAAACAATATGATGCAATTTGTGTTTCTGGTTTCCTCCTTTACAAGTGATTTGTTTGTCTTTGCTGTTTGATGTTATATGGCTTTGAACTGTGACCATGTTCACTTCAGGTCACCGGACACATCCCGAGTTAAGGCTAAGATGATCTATGCAAGCTCCAAGGACAGATTCAGAAGGGAACTCGATGGTGTTCACTATGAGCTGCAGGCTACAGATGCATCTGAGATGGACATCCATGTCATCAGAGATCGTGCCAATTGAATCTAGAGAATTTTTTCCACATCTGATTAAGTTGGTTTTCTGGGTTTATTTTAAAAGTCTGGTTAGCAGGTTGCAAGGTAGCCTCTGTGTGATTTTCTTAACAGGCAAGCCATTGACCTTGGTTTGTAGGTTGTTGGACCATGCCTTGGTGTTTTTGTGATGTGCACATGGTGCAATTATTACCAAATACATGGCATGACAAGGTAACAGGTCATAGATTGCCCTATGATATTTCATGGGGCATTGTTGGCTGAACAAATCTTGCTTGCCTGCTGTTTATCAATAACTTGACAATTACCGAGGGCAGGACAAACCTTCACTTCTGCATAATTTTTAAAGAGTACTCGGTGCTCAGGATCCCTGAGGAGTGTCATGCAATCAGCTTATGTGATGCACATCAATGAGATCAGGTTGGATTTGAAGTGAAATAGCAAACCTGGGTGCCCCCGGACAATTTTTTGTCCTGTAATTTCATATTATCTCTTGCTAGAATGTGATGTGTCTATCTGCTACCCTAGTGGAGTTTGTATGTTCAATGCATTCATGGTCATGTTACCGTCAAATTGTCATTGTGGAGATTCCTCTGCAATCTCATAGCTATGTTTTTTGAGTGGCTTTAGCAAATGTTATGCATCCATGTAGTCACCAGTGGTGTGTATATGTTCTGGGTATGTTCAGGGTGCTGGAGGCCCCAACCACTACCCTCTGTGTTGGCTTCTCTACACCTAGATGCTTTCTGGCACAAGCTGAATGAAGTGAAGCTTACCTTCACCAGTTTGTCGGAGCTTGAATGAGGATATTACTGATTTTTTTCATTAGGTATGTCTCTTGGGTGGTAGCCAGCATCATGACCAAGTCTTCCAATTGCTTCCACAAATGTGACAGAAACACATAATGCAGATGTTTGGATGATGGTTTTTCTGAAAATTTGGGTTGATTATTATATGCTTATCTGATGAAGTAAGTGGGTAGTCATGGCAGCTTGTCACTGGTATTCTCGTTGAAGTGATGGTTTGACACTTTGTGACTGTGAGTGACTCTGGTAAGGTTATGACCATACTCAATTGTTTTGAAACCTTGAAGTGTTGTCCTGTAGTGCTTATCAGACGTACTCCCTCAATTTATGCATTTTTGACTGTTATGCCAACTCTCTCCTCTGTGGCATAAGATCCCCATATTTCCTCCATTGGTTTTTCTCCCAAAAGCCAAAGCCACATTATGGCTGTCTTCTCATTTTTTCTGTTTCCGTTGTGTTTTTCTCAGTTCCTATTTACACTTACAATGCAATGCTTAACTTCAAACCTTCTGCCATCCCCTCCTCTGCTCTCGATGGTTGTGCTGTCCATCTGCTACCCTTCTTCACTGCTTTGACGGTACTTCTCTTTTGTCTTTCTCTTTATTTTGTCTTATCATCTGTGGTTAAAGAGTTCTTCCTTGACTTCTCTTTCTTTTCTACTTCATTCCTCTCTTGGTATTGACATTTTGAAGCTTTTCTACCGTTCTATTTTCACATTGTACATTCAGTTACTACCCTCTTTGTAGCCCCTCTCCGTGTCTTAGGCTTGAATGCTTTGCTTGTGAAGGGGCAAGTAAGTGAACATGACATGAAGCTCACCTTTGCAAACTTGTTCACAGCTTGAACAAGGATACTAATGGATTGAAAATTACATACATCTCACATGCCAGCCTAAGATCATGTCTGAATCTGAGTCTTTCTGTTGCTGCTGAAGATTTGGATCCAAAATGGACTAGTATCGAAATGGGCACTCTGTATGCTGTGGGTTCAAGTGATCCTGAGCAGCCCAGGCCCATGGGTAAACAAGTCATGTGTACATGTGGGGAGTCGGGACCTATAGTGGAGAATGAGTAACTCCATTGTCTTTGTAATGACATGGGATGACCTCTCTGCCCCCAACAAAAATTTGCCCCCCCCACCTCTACCATGCACTTGGAAGACCTATAGATTTGGATCGCTGGTTTACCCAGTGAATCCATTGAAGCTTGGTTAATGCATATGGCCAAATTCTAGCATTACATATCTTTGCAGTGGATTGAGCCCACAAAACACATCCAGAATGGTTATGGGTCCTGCCAGTAGGTACTTAGGGTGCATTCACACTTGATGTTAGGGACTCTAGTTTTGAGTCCCCTAACATCATGCTAGCCATTTAGGACTTAAACCTAGCTACCATGAAAATTTTATGTTAAGCCAACATTCACTTAACATTAAGCTATCACTCATTTAACATTGGGTGCCATCTAGGATGCCACCTAGATTTTCATTTAACACTGACTTAACATCAAGTGTGAATGCACCATTAGGTAATGGAATTAGTGGATTAGTGGAATTAAGATTGTGACAGGCATCCAAGGATTAAAATTGAAATTATATTATGCATCATGTTTGCGTGGATGGTTAATACTTCAGAAATTTCAGGTTGAACTATGCATATTTCAAGGTATGTTTCAAGAATCGGATTACTCTACAGGCAAAAGTATTATCATGGCAATTGTGATTCTCAACTCATTCAAAAGTTGGTTTGGTGATGCATTTAGTAGTATTCACACAAATTATGTGAAAGTTGTTTTTTGACAAAATATTTCAGGTTTTAACATTAAATGGATGATCAAGGCATAATGAAAAAATATTTAAATTGAGAACAAAGTTGTAAATTGAGTGTGAAAATTACAATAATTGCAATAATTGCAATAATTACAATAATAGACAAACATAAAAATGCCACATGCAATCTTTGGAAAAGGACTTTTACTTTGATACCTTGGTTCTTAAGACTATAAGTGCACCCTCAAGTTATGTCATATGATGAAACCATGCCAAACTTTATAAAATGAAAGCACCCAAAGAAAGGGAGAGAAAAAGAAACAAGGGCAAGCACCAAAGTCCAGGCAAGCAAGCAGCCCAAACAAAGTCATATTGTTTAGATTGAGATGCCATTGTTTCTGTGCAAATACTAAACACAACATATATTTTGAATTTTTTTTTGTTGTGGCCTAAACTCCAATTTGTTATAGTTTTGTTGGTGGTATCTTATAGGAGTGATTTATCATCTTTTTTGAAGAATAATATAACTTATGTTTGGTGGCCAATTGCATGATGGAAAATTCAAATAATCGTCACAAGATCCAACACAAAGTTAGTTGGTTGCACATATTAGCCACTTTACTACTCACACCATTGGATATTAAAGCCAACAACATTCTAACTCTATAGTATGTACTTTCAGTATTAATGGATTTAAATATCCAAGATTAGTAGCAATGGGAAAATTGCTGTAAACCACTATTCAGTAGAGCACCATTGTCTCATTGTCAATTGTTATGTACATGATTTAAATGTACACGCCAATTTAGGTGAAATGTATAAAACCTTATTGCATTACAATCCTTAGTTCATAAGTCCTACTAGGTTCCCCCCACCCATCCATTGTTCTTGACATCCAATCAAAAAATTAATTCAAAAAAACACTAGTTTGTTCTTTAAAATGCATGTAGGAAAGAACATGTTACATTTGCTAAATAAAAAATTAACTAAAAACCATCTAGAACCTATGAGGGGAAAACATAATTAGCAAAATATGTGTACTTGTATACATTGTTAATACTCATATGTTAGAAGCTTTGGTACATGCTAAGGATGGGATGAAAATGTCTGACCACCATGATTCAAAAGGCTAATGAAAGTAATTAGAAACATGATTTTATGTCTTTGTTTTGTTTGGTACCATATGGGATGGTTAGTTTCAGGTAGTAAGTGTTGAAATCAATTATTTCTAAGCTAAGAGGCCATTTCAACACTTGAAGTTAAAGTTTTTAGGGTTTGACACTTGTTCTTTTCAAATGTTTTGACTTTGGTTTTTTTGTCCATTGCTTTTCCATCATTATAGTTTTTCATGGATAAGATATCTTGAGATTATTCAAAAGTGGAGCTATAACTTAAATTTAAACTAGATTAAGTTTTGCCTCCATAATTTCTTAGTTAATAACATTCATAATATATCATGAATGTTATGAACAAAACTTTAGTTACAAAAATTTCTTTTACCTTTTGCGAAATGTGGGTCATAGCTAAGTAGTAATGTTGTATGCATGTGTAGGGTTGCAAGAAATGAAACAACTTGTATTGTGAACTTATACGATGACTTGGACTTTTTTGTAAAATGAAATTAGGAACATGGACTAATTAAAAAAATTTCGTTGCTCCAATTTCAAGTTTTTAAAATATTCATTTGTATGGATGAAATTTTTAAAATAAAATTCCTCAAAATTTTGATAGATTTTTTATTTTAAAATTCATCTAATTTTAAAACTAATGTCCAATGAATCTAACAAGAAAGTGGGTGTAATCACTCTAAGAGGAGCCACAACAAGCATAACCAATGCTTAACTTTTCACATTTTAAAATGGTATTTAATTTGGTGTTGAAATTGTTGAATTTACTTATATAGCAACATTCATAATATATCATGAAATCATGTGAATAAATTTAAAATTAATCTAATGAATTAAAAACATGCAAAAACATTTTTCAAAAATTATAATTGATATTTTGAAGTAGTAAAAGGACTTATAAAAAGACTTGAAAAACTTTGACAATGACATGTTTTTGACAAAAAAAATACAAACCTTAACATAATAATATTTTTAAAAATTAATTTAAAAAAATCAAAATATTTCAAAAATATTCCAAGAATAAACAGTCGCCAAGGAGGTGACCATGGTTCCTTTTATTATGTTTGCACCCATGTAGGTTATTCTTTTAAATTATTTTGAATTTTGATTTCACAAGGTAGGATCAATAGATTGTGGATTAATTGTTTAATCAATTAAGGGTAGGTTATGGCCAATTTTGAACTTATGCCTTAATGATTTGTTCTATACTAAGTCATGTAATTTTGGGTTTAAATCAATATTTGAAGTTCAAACATTCAAAATATTATTTTGTATCAATTCAAATCATATGAACATTGTAATACTTGAACAAATTCAACACTTCAACATTGAATAATTATTAATTAATTTTTAAACATGTAATTTTGGCACATTAAATTTTTTTTCAATACTTTTAAACTGCATCATAAAAATAGTTATATTTTTGACATGAAGGAAAGATAAATAAAATTCATCCATTTTTATCCACACCATTCATTTGTTACATTTCAAGTGGCTTTTGTTTACATGTGCCTTCACATGAATTGTTGATAATTATTTTTCAATAAGATCCAATATGTCATTGAGATGGAACTACTCCCATGACTCTATGAAATAATAACAAATTTGCCAACAACCATCTCCACATTGTGAGCAATATAGTTTCTTTTCATGATTTGGTTTTTTTTTGTAGCAATAGAAAGGAAACAAGGTTACCCTTGAACTACCAATTAGGAATTTTCCACAAAAGTTTTCAATGAGAATAACAAAGATATCACCATTTCTTTGGAAGAACTAAAAAACATTGATTTTCAAAATCAAAATAGCTTGCTAAATGGGCAATGTTTATTTCCATCATATAGTCCAAGCCTAATTTGAATATGAATGAGACTTAGACTTGCTTGCTAGTTCCAAAATTTTAAAATTTGGCATTTTTTGTAATAGTTTTTTAAGAAATTTGACATTTGGAAACATAATTTAATTATTGCCAAATTCGTTAAAGTACTACAATATCAAACTTTGTGCTTTATTTTATAGCCAACATCCATAGTGTTGTCCATTTTCTCTTTAAATATTCACTTGCTTTGAAAAATATTATTTAATTCATCACCTCTTCATTATTATAGTACCTTGGCAGGTTTGGCATTTTTTTCATTTTTCTTAGTTAATTTTTTGTTTACTTTATGGTGTCAAACATCTCAAAAACCCAATTAAAGTAAAACTAATTCAACACATTGTTAGATTTGAACCCTAGTTGAGACATATTCAAATGCTTTACATTGTAACCATCTAAACACATGGTGCATCTCCAAGTACATGACATATGAACATGTCTCAATTATATTTTTTGCATGTTGAAAAGTCCAAAATCTAGTTGTTGAAACTAGAATTTAAGAATATATTAATTATACAACATGAAATTGCCAAATCTAATTGAGGACATATTTATATATCCACGAAGGAAGATTGTTTGTTTGTTTTGTTTTGTACTTATAAGATCCACCAAACTGGGATGCTTCAAATCGTGTTCTTGGTCTCTTTGGAAAGCTCTCAATGAGACGGGGTGCATCGGCTTGGTTCCATGGCATTTGAACTTGCGGTGCAAAAGTTCTTGAATATTGAATGATTTTTTCATTGAAAATTAAATTAAATAGTAGCTGAAAATTTCGGAGGAATTGGGATGTTCCTTTGGTGTTTTTAGAAAGATCTTGATGAGCAAGATTTAATGGAATTTATTTGGTAAGATTTGGATTTAGAATGTGGGAGATATTGATTTTTAAGTGATTTTTGCCACCAAAATTTCAAATAAATTCTAAAAAATCAGGTTTTGGAAGGAAAAATCAGTTGAGAACGTGCTAGCACTTGAAGGCTTACCATTCAATTCAAGGATGATTTCCTTCCATATTCGGCTACTCAAAAAATCAATACATACATTGCAAAACAATGTTCACATGTTGAATTTACCTATTTTGTAATGGTTCACACTTGGGCCAATGATACAAGCCACATTAGTATTATGTGATTATATAGAAATAAGGAGCTTCTAGAGTTCATATTTTGTGAGGTTAACAAGAAACCAATTCCAACTTTATATTTCTTAAATGTAGTGATAGAACACTAACAACTATTAAACTTTTTGGTTTAGAGCCCTTGTTGATGTATGAGGACAAATCTATCTTTGAGAATTTCCAATAGATTGTAAAGTAACAAGTGGCATTGAAAATGTGAAGGGAGGCCTAAAGGATGCATATTTGATAAGTTCTTTAAATATCCATGTGATTAAAACACCTTTGAAAATGTTGAAACCTTAAAAGTAAATATAAAGGAAACTTTAAATCCATGACATCATTGGTATGTGAATGGCTAAGGGTTGTTACAAGGGAGATGAAATTTCCATGCAACAGCTATTTACTTGGAAAAAGTAGGCACCTATATTCTAATTTTCAATTTAAAATGGAAGCAATTTTTTCCCCTTCAACTTTTGTTAAGTGAATGCAACTTATATTATAACTTGTGAGATGTGGTCTAGAATACTTCCAACATGCCACTTCTAATCAAACATGTATTTGGTTATAAGACAAATAACACGGTAAAATGTTTTTGTAATCATGTTATCATTTGGCAATTTGCATGAACATGTGTTCTAAATCTAGCAAGCCCAATCCAAAAACCTTGTTTTTTTGGTAATTGTTTTTTAAAAATTCCAAAAAATACCTTCCATTTTTTTCTTTTACTTTTGAAAGAAAATTTGCACAAAAACATTTGGTTGCTCTTAATATCATTTGTGTGTAGGCCCTAAAAGAAAATATTATATATATTCATTATGTATTTTGGTTTTTTTTCCCAAAAATGTTTATGGCTTTCAATTGAAGGTGTTTGTCATTTTAGTGTAGTGTGCAATAATGAAAAATGTACAATTGTTTACAAAAACGTTGGGCATTTGATAAAAAATTTAGGTTTTTCCATGTGGTATGTAATATGATGGTTATGTGGCACATAGTTTAAAACATATTTTAAAAGATATTTGGAACCTAAAACTAAAATGAGTACATAAAAATTTATTAGAGAGGAAAAACTGAATATTCTAGATTCATCACAAACCATCAACAAAACCTTGAATCATGATTATAAAATATATTTTTTAAAAAAATTAAAATTAAAGTGGCCTTGATAAATACATTGTTTGGGGGAAAAAAACTATATGGTAAAAAGGTCATTGCAAATGAAATCAAATCTCCAACTTGTAATTTGGGTTGGAAAAAAAAAAAAAAATCTTGAAAAATAACGGATGTTGAATTTTCACTATAATTGATTTTTTTTTTTATGATAATGATTAATGGGTGAAAATCCTTTTGGGTGTATCACCTAGGATGAAAAGGATTTGGTCCTTATTATAATTTTTTTTCACTACATTTTGATCCCCATCAAAACTAATGAGTCAAAAAATGTCAATTTTTTTTAAATACCATACTTTAGACCATTACAATTTTAGATCCATCATTACCATCCATAAATGTCACAACCCTAGCCTTGGGCTCATGACCAAGGCAAGGGCTTGTAAAGGTGCAAGTCAAAAGTGAAGCCTAGGAGTCACATTTCATGCTTTTAGGAGTGTAGGAGAGTGTGAAGGATTGAACCCCCCACATTCCCAAATGAGCTCCCACTTTGGGAGTTCTAATTTCTATGGACTCCCAAATTTTCAGAAGGAAATTTTAGGGGTCAAAATTCATTAGATTGAATAATTCCATATATTTTTAGAAAGATCTTGGAACCTAGATGTCTAAAATGGGTTCACATGACCCATTTGGGTACTTAAAACATAAGTTATGGCCAAAAGAAAGGTTGGGAATCAAATTGCCAATTTGACTCCCAACCACTAAAAGTCAGGAATCACCCTAACTTACTTTTGTGAAGATGGTGTGCCACATACTATTGGAAAGCTATGAATGACAGCTACAACTTTGCTTCAAATCTCACCTCAATCAGAAGTTTGAAAAAATAATTATGGGCCTCCAAAGTTGCGGGAGTCCTAATTTCAGGAATTTTGGGACTTTTAACTTGGGAGTCCCAAAACAAAATGACATTTGGGTGCAAGCCTTATGGTTAGGCACAGAGAATACTATAAAAGGAAAGGTGGTGGCATCCCCTAAGTCCAGGCCATGGTGAGTCATATGAATTCATGTTTACTCATGGTTTGTTTGTGCACCAAAAGTGCTCCAACTATGCACTAACTAACTTGTTGTTTGGTTTGTGCAAGTCTATGTGAATAATTGGCCGGCTTGTCACTCATCCTGATCCCCATCCCGGAGCTCTGGCACAGCCTTCTACTTCCAAAATTTTGCGAGTTAAGGAACATACCTCAATTCATTATCCTTCCACTATTTTCACCTTGGACTCATAGTTGAGTCCATTAAAAAACTTGGGGGTGCATCAATAAATGTGTCATTACATGGTTTTTAAAAAAAAGGTAAAAAATACAAATAAGGGTGATGTTATGACAAGATTTTGGTACAGCTTGAAAAACTTGGATCTTAATGTTGGTCTAGTATCAACCTTCTAAAATATTAGTTTAATATTGGTATATGGTGTATGATGTTTTGATACTACATGCATAATGGTACCAAAATATTTTTCCAAATTGTATATGAATATGGTATATATAACTAAAGGATATGAAATGGTTACATGTAATGGTATCAACATGACTATGGTGAATTTTGAAATACTAGTAGGAATATAAAATAACTTTGGTATTAATCATTCGTCCCATCTAGATGATGTTTTTTATGTCATGCATTGTTACACAAACACAAGTTATACATAAGAAACATCATTAGCCATTGAAATGTTAACATATTTCATATTCATTTGCAAGTCATTACATATATCCAAAATCCAAACATAGATGGTACTAGGTAGTTCAAAAATTTCATAAACACAAGTTAAAAACAAGAAAGACAATTAGCCATTGATATTCTTTGACATAATTCACATTCACCTACAAATCATTGCATACTGAACAAAAATTGGTACTTGATTAAAATATTTTTAAAAATTCAAACAAGAGTTATATAAAAAATGCATGATCAACCATTGAAATGCTCAAAGCTTAAACATGTTTCATATTCATTTGCAATTCTCAAAATGATTGCATGTGTAAAAACATAACTCATACTTGCTCCAGGTGATTTAAAAATTTGACAAAAACAAGTTGTACATAAGAAACATGATCAACCATCGAAGGGTTCAAACACATCTTAATGATCATAATCACCCCCCTTGCACCAATGTCCAAAACATTCATGTGGATGGACTTCACATATTATGGAATTGTGGAAGAATATTAAACACCAAAATTTGTTTGAAGGCTAAATTGAAAATCATCCCCAAAAATAACCAACCTTTTAAAGCTTGTCCTTATAACCATCAAGGAAATCCTCCTTGGTAATGAAGAATTCCATCCTTTCAATGTTACAAAACCATATTTTTTATGCCTTTAACATTGTGATTACAATGATTAAGTGACTTATTTGTGTGAATGACAAGAAAGATTTACCTTTTGTTCGTTTCACCCCTTTTAGAAAGTAGACATGTTCTAAATTTGACTAGGTTGACTAGGTCAACTAATTTTAAATCATAATGATTTAATTTACATTATTTGGGTCCAATTTTTTTAAGTTGTATCAAAATTCTATCACAATGTCACTTTTTTGTATTTTTTCCTAGTCCTTTTTAACCATTTAGAGACACAAAATGGATGATAGTGATGGAATGTAGAATTTTAATGCTATAAAATATGGTACTTATAAAATATTCAACATTTTTTGACTCATTCATATTGTTGAGGATAAAATTATAGGAAAAAAAGGATTGCATTAAGGACTAGAACGTTTCATCTTTAGTGGTACACCTTATATGATTTTAAACCATTTATGAATCAATATCAACTAAAGCCTATGCTAGTTTTTATTCAAAACAAACTAGCCATGTTAACTAGCACATGTTATTTTTTAGTTGAAATGGACATGACATGTGTCCATAAAATTAACAACTTAGTCATGTCCGATATGAGTAAGATGTTAATAATGGTTGTTTGAAATCACTAATGGTCCCTTTTTATTATATAATAATCTTGTTTGGGTGTTTTTTTTATTAAAATCCATTAAAAAACAACAACACTTGTAATAATGTTTTAAAAGAAAAAATGAAACCCATCATTGCATCATTTTGCCAAGTAATTAAAAATCATCACCAATTTGTTTAAGTTTTACATTCCTAGTTGACATTGTTGCAAATTTGTCAATATAATTAACAACATTACAAATCCTCTTAGTTTTAATATGAAACCTTGGAGTAGTTGGTAAATGTTAATCTTATTTTTTTTTAATTCAGATTTTTCTATTAACATATTGTCATTAAGAACATTAGAATATGGAAATAACAACAAAACTACATAAAACACAAAATCAAATATGATACAAAAAATGTTCAAAACTCCAAATCTACACCGTAATCATTTTTGCAATTGAAATTAACATAATTCAAAATAGTATGAAATTGAAAATTGAATCAAAAAATATAAAACAACATATTTTTTCAAAATCAAAATAGTTTCTCTTCTAGCTTCAGTTTAAGCTTTCCAAAAAACATACAACATACATTTAATGATTCAAAATGAAAATCCTTCAAGAGATATTTCCCATTATAAACCAATTCAAACTGCACTTTGTTGTCCTAATTAGTCCAACATCATTATACCCTAACAATGATAGCAAAATTCTACCATTAACAATACCCACAAAATGTCAAGCAAAGAAGACAACATTAAAAAAATGTTCATCGTTATCTTGTCAGCATTGTAATGGTGATCACTAATTTCATACCATTGTAAGTCACACAAATTCAATGATACAATGAAAACTCAATTTTCACCAAAGAGATTGGCTTGTTTAATTAATGTTTCAACTTTGCACAAAAAATCAAATCAATGTTAAGGACTGAAAGGGAAGGGCTTACTACACATCAATGGTTTAGATGCTTGGACACTTTCATTAAGAGAGATGCTAGAACTTTCCAATCATATTTTTCTACAATAACTATAGTTATTATATTCTTACTTGCATATTCCATGACACATTTCAAAAGTTTTTTAAATGAAAATCTAGTTGGAGGGCACACATATTGTGTGTATTAAGGTTGAAGGTGATTGTAAATGATATAAAAAAATCCTTTCAACGTACATTCTAACATAGTAGTTTTGTAACTTTTGGTCAAATTCTTCATAGTATATACTAAAGGTGGATTCAAAATTGCTTGAGTTCAATATCCAACCCATAATTTAATACAAATTTGAAAAATATTATTGAAAATAAAACACCTAAGAGTAACATCCAATACCACTTAGCCAAAACAAGTGCTAAGTTTTTTTTATTAAAAAAATTTAAAAAAAAAAAAAAA